>Ga0123342_1002728_pt1 | contig 29052 bp, 11 predicted proteins | sample Turbeawhitnodule_FD_89960 | JGI IMG/M metagenome (GOLD analysis project Ga0123342, IMG submission 89960) | Root nodule microbial communities of legume samples collected from Mexico - Turtle bean Mexico white nodule | ecosystem: Host-associated > Plants > Roots > Nodule | place: Mexico: Nepantla... | reverse complement strand
TTCATACACATCATGCACCTCCAAGATCACCATCACTCTTAGGAGGATCTTGCTCACACACCTCCATAGCTTCCGCACCCTTTTTCTACATGATTCAAGAAGACCTTCATGAAAATGCCATCAATTCCCATGTAGTATACGCATGGAACAAAGTGGGTACTGATTAAACTAGTAGATGCATGTTTTACTGGTTGGTTTTAGTTAAATAAGATTGGGGCATGTTCAATCTGGTTTAGCTCTATTGGAGGATTGAGAAAGGATTAATCTTTAGAGAACCTGTGAAGAATTCAACGATTGAAGAACTTGGGGATCAACCACTTTTTATTTGTTGCTTTAATCTTTTTATATTTTTTTGCACAACAATCTTAACCCCTTTTTATCTTTATTGTTATTGTTAACTTTTCATTGCTTGTAGATAGATTCTAAATACTGATTTTACTATAGGATTCGTTGGAAGACGACTTGGGATCATTTGACCACTACTATACTATCATCTCTATAGTCTTAAACAAGTCTACGTTAGAATCATATTAATCTGACAGCAAAACGAAAACTATCATCATCCCCAAACAGATAGACAAAAAAAAGTGGTCAGAACTTTATCCCAAATGTTAAGATGCTTTATTTCCAGGAATCCTAGGGTGTGAGAGGACTTACTTCCTCATATTGAGTTTGCTTATAATAGAGTAGTTAATTCTACTACTTCTCACACCCCTTTTGAGCTTGTGTATGGGTTCAATCCCCTTACACCTCTTGACCTACTTCCTATCCCTGTACTTGATGAAGTGTTGTGCAAAGATGGTTATTAAAAAAACTAAATTTATTGAAAACTTGCACCAACACATCAAGTGACAAATAGAAAGGAAGGTAGGCAAGTATGCTCAACATGCAAATAAGGGGCACAAAGAAATGATCTTTGAACCTGGGGACTGGGTATGACTTCACTTAAGGATCATTTTCCTACTCAAAGGAAATCTAAACTCCTTCCCCGTGGTGATGGTCCCTTTTAGGTCATTAAAAGGATCAATGATAATGCTTGTGAGTTAGATTTTCCTAATACATATTTAGGGAACAATTCTTTAAATGATAGCGATCTAACTCCTTTCTCAGCAGGTGTTTCAAATTCGTGGACAAATTCTCTCCAACCCGAGGAGCATGATGAAACCCTGAGTGATAGAACACCTACTAATCTAGCCCAACCTTCTAGAAGGATGACTAAGAGCATGATACATGACCCAAGGCTAGTTAGGCTCAGCCCATAGTGAGTGCCTAAGAGCCTCTTATACCTCAGGATTACCAAGAGCAAAACCCACATAATTGGACTTGAGCACCAACTATTTTCCCTGCTTTTGATTTCAGTAGATTAGGGTGTAGTTAGCATAAATTGGACTTGTGCCAAAGCCCACCTTAACCTAGCTTCTAGAAACACTCCATGTGCCACCCCTTGCCTCGCTTGACCTAGTTTCTAGAAGGTTTCTCCCCTTGTGCGGCACCCATGGTTGACCTACCTTCTAGAAACTCCTTCACATGTGTTGCCCCCTTCTCCACTCCTCTTGTTCCCCGAGACACCAAATGCTATAAATAGGGTGTCTCACCTCTTGTAATTTACATTAAATTTTGAGTAAAAAAATTGGACACTTTTTAAATTGGACACTTCACCAATTTCTAAAACTGTGTTAGAAACGTACTAGAATTGTCAGAAATCCAACAAATACTTTTTAAATTGGACACTTCACAGATACGTGTCCTACATGTATAATATGAGTGTCGGTGTCCGATACAGGTATCCGCACCGACACGCCATTTAAGAGGAGTGTCCGAATTTCATAGATTATGAATGTAAAAGAATTAATTAAACCATGAGTGTATCATGGAGATGATACAAATTTTTGTATGGAAACTACATTTCCTTATACTATTGCTATAAGATTCTCATAATGTACCGGTAAGGGTCGTATGATTGATGTCATGTCTAAGTCTCATTACTATAATGACTGAGATAGTGACCCACATCAATAAGCCGACCGACAACACAAATCCAATTACGCTCAAGCAGGATTAATCAAGCTAATCTGCGATTAAGAACTAGGTAATACATCCCTAAACGCAGTCCAACTCTCTAACCTGACCCAATAAGAAAAGTCGACCAAAGATAATATAAATAGCACACATTCCAAGGTCCAGATACGTCATCGTCGAAAACCTTTACTGACTTGAGTGTCGCAGTGCCTTTTACAGGTACCCTTCGAGTCTGGACTACGAGAAGATCGAAAAATGAGACGAGTAAGGAATAGTTAGAAGCTTGTGAGGAGAAAAGATGAAGTACAATCCAGATGCTAAAATAAAAGAAAAATCTTCTCAATAGTTCTTTGGACCCAACACGATTTGAGAACGAAAACTGCCACAGTATCCTGTAAAAATAATAAAAATTATTTTTTTTATTCTAGGAATATATATATATAGACACACGTACAAGAAATATTAGCGTCATTTTCCAATTTTCCATATTTCAATGCCGAAAGTTGCATTGGCATTGTCATGTTTGGGTTGAACTTGCTCCAACAAGTTTAAGGATTCGTGTCCACCTAAACGATGCCATTTTCTTAGCCACTTTCACTTTCACTGTTATTCATTTACCCGTTAACTGATTCGGCTATGTTGGATGAATACTACAAAAAATTTGACTTTGCATTGCTTCTTTGCAAGTGTTGATTATTTGTTTTGTGGTGTTCCACTTCGCATTCGATTATCAGAACATTGCAGAAAGCTATGCACTCTTGCCGTTGTGCAAACCCCACTCATTACACATTTCAAAACATGCGCAAAAGAAAACGAACCTTTGAGCTTCGGCAACCACCCTAACCCGCAAGTTTCATGTTTTCCACAAAAGGGGTTTTCAATAATCACTGACTTCATTCTTGGGAAAGCACTACACGCGTTTTGTGTGAAGGGTGTCCTTCAACTAGGCACATTCCACACAAACACCTTGATCAAGATGTACTCTAAGTTTGGCAGTCTCAAAGATGCGCAACATGTGTTTGATAAAATGCCTGAGAGTAATGAAGCTTCTTGGAACAACATGATGTCGGGGTTTGTTCGAGGAGGGTGGTACCATGAAGCAATGAAATTCTTCTGCAACATGCTTGAGCATGGTGTCAGGCCAAATAGTTATGTGGCTGCTAGTGTGGTGACTGCTTGTGATAGATCGGGGTGCATGGCTGAAGGGGCACTTCAGGTTCATGCCCTTGTGGTTAAATGTGGTTTGGTCAGTGACGTGTTTGTTGGCACGAGTTTGCTGCACTTTTATGGTACATGTGGTCGGGTTTCTGAGGTTGACAAACTCTTTCAAGAGATTGAGGAACCTAATATAGTGTCTTGGACTGCTTTGATGGTTGCTTATGCGTATAATGGGTGTTTAAAGGACGTTCTGAGTGTTTATCAGTGTTTGAGGCACAATGGGGTGTACTGTAATGAAAATGCAATGGCTACAGTTATTAGGTCTTGTGGGGTGCTTGGAGATAAGAAGTTGGGTTATCAGGTGTTTGGTAGTGTGGTCAAATCCGGACTGGATATTACTGTGTCTGTGGCGAACTCCCTTGTTTCCATGTTTGGTAATTGTGATAGCATAGAAGAGGCGTCTTGTGTGTTTGATGACATGAATGAACGTGACACTATTTCATGGAATTCGATAATTACTGCAAGTGTACATAATGGTCATTGTGAAGAATCTTTAGAATACTTTTCTCAGATGCGTTTTACTCACACAAAAACAGATTATATTACTATCTCAGCCATGTTACCAGTGTGTGGCTCTGCTCAAAATTTGAGGTGGGGAAGAGGGCTTCATGGTATGGTAGTAAAATCCGGACTGGAATCAAATGTTTGTGTATGCAATAGTCTTCTAAGTATGTATTCTCAGGCTGGAAAATCGGGGGATGCAGAGTTTGTATTTCATAGAATGCGTGAGAGAGATATAATTTCATGGAATTCCATGATGGCAAGTCATGTAGAGAATGGAAAGTATCCACGTGCCCTACAACTTTTGATTGAGATGCTCCAAACAAGAAAGGCGACGAACTATGTAACTTTCACTACTGCATTATCTGCCTGTTATAATTTAGAAAATTTAAAGATGGTTCATACCTTTGTGATTCTTCTTGGTCTCCATTCCAATTTGATCATAGGTAATGCATTGGTTACCATGTATGGGAAATTTGGTTCGATGACTGAAGCAAAACGGGTTTGCAAAATTATGCCTGAGAAAGATGAAGTAACGTGGAATGCACTAATAGGTGGACATGCTGATAACAAGGAAACCAATGCGGCAATTGAAGCCTTCAATTTGTTGAGAGAAGAAGGTGTAGCTGTAAACTATATTACCATTGTTAATCTTCTCAGTGCTTGTTTGTCTCCCGAAAACCTTTTGGAACACGGAATGCCCATCCATGCACATATAGTAGTAGCAGGCTTTGAATTAGATACGTTTGTCCAAAGCTCCCTAATTACAATGTATGCCCAATGTGGTGATCTTAATACAAGTAACTATATTTTTGATGAATTAGCTAACAAGAACTCTAGTACTTGGAATGCCATTGTTTCTGCAAATGCTCATTATGGACCTGGTGAGGAGGCACTAAAGCTTATAGTAAAGATGAGGAATGATGGGATTCATTTAGATCAGTTTAGCTTCTCCGTAGCTCTTGCCATTATTGGTAACTTAACTTTACTGGATGAAGGTCAGCAGCTTCATAGTTTGATTATCAAACATGGGTTTGAGTCAAATGATTACGTGTTAAATGCAACAATGGATATGTATGGAAAATGTGGCGAAATTGATGATGTGTTCAGAATCCTTCCCCAACCAAGAAGCAGGTCTCAGAGATCTTGGAACATTTTAATATCAGCTTTAGCCAGGCATGGTTTTTTCCAACAGGCTAGGGAAGCCTTTCATGAGATGCTTGATCTAGGACTGAGACCAGACCACGTCACTTTTGTTTCACTTTTGTCTGCATGCAGCCATGGGGGTTTGGTGGACGTGGGCCTTGCATACTTCTCTTCAATGTCTACCAAATTCTGTGTCCCCATTGGAATAGAGCATTGTGTATGCATAATTGACCTTCTTGGGCGAGCAGGAAGACTTGCTGAGGCTGAAAGTTTCATTAATAAGATGCCAGTTCCACCAAATGACCTTGTGTGGCGTACCCTGTTGGCTTCTTGTAAAATACATGGCAATTTGGAGCTTGCAAGGAAAGCTGCTGACCGCCTTTTCGAACTTGACTCATCAGATGATTCAGCCTATGTTCTTTACTCAAATGTCTGTGCATCAACTAGAAGATGGCGAGATATGGAGGATATACGAAAGCAAATGGAATCACACAACATAAAGAAGAAACCTGCCTGTAGTTGGATCAAGTTGAAAAACCAGGTTACTACTTTCGGAATGGGTGACCAGTATCATCCACAAAATGCACAAATCTATGCAAAGTTGGAAGAACTCAAAAAGATCATTACTGAGGCAGGATATGTGCCTGATACTAGCTATTCATTGCAAGATACAGATGAAGAACAAAAGGAGCATAACCTTTGGAACCATAGTGAGAGAATTGCCCTTGCATTTGGGTTGATCAATAGCCCAGAAGGCTTGCCTCTTAGAATTTTTAAGAATCTCCGTGTCTGTGGTGATTGCCACTCTGTTTTCAAGATGGTTAGTCAAATAATTGGCAGGAAAATCATATTAAGGGATGCATACCGGTTTCACCATTTCAGTAATGGCATGTGCTCCTGTTTGGACTACTGGTAAGGCATTGGATTTAGTTGGATGAAGTACTTGAAAGATGTTTAACTTATAAATTAAATAGATAGATGAAAATTGGGGATTTTTCAAGGATTTGGGTATGCCCTAGCGACAAAAGCTTGTGAAAATATGGCTTGCAGTCTTCAGGAATTCATTTTACATTCTGGGTTGCAGCTGTGTGTATTATAAATGAGCCACACCTTATACATTTTCTTTACAAAGCTTCACGTTTTCATCATGAAAAATATATAGCTAGCTGCAGCAAGGAATCGAGGTGTTCATTATAGATCAATTTCATCTGATTCCAGTTCACTATATTGAAATGGCAGTATTATATTTTATTCTTGCTTATTATTTTGTCTGTTTGTTCATGTTTGGAAACTAAGAGAATGTAGATATGTTCTCTTTAACATGTTATCCAAATTATTGAAACTGATTTATAATTTTACTTAATTTAACTTGTGTGACGAAGATCACCTTAGTATAAATTGAAAGACGAAAATGTTATGTAGTTTTCGTAGTGGAGGTGAGTGGGGTAAGTGCGTGTGAAGAGCTTGGTGAAGGCCACTGTGGTGGTTGCTTTCTTCGTGAGTTGCAAGGTGGCTCGTGGTGGTTCGTGGTTGTTTGTCATTGTGGTGATAGTTGGAGGTGTGCATTTACTGTGGTTTTTTTTCGTTTTTGGTATAGGCTATGGTATAGTTTTTATTATATTCTAGATTGTGTAATATGAAACAATCTCTCTAATAATTTGAAATTTGTTTATACCTTTCGAATTGAGCAATCCTAAACATGTTTCCGGATAAACATTCTGGATTAGTCAATCTCCTCTTCAAGCAACATTCCTATAGCTGGTGGCAGTACTTAGCAACATTAGGTAAGATAACTTTTCACTAAAACGAAGTAAAAGTAGAGACTATACAAGGGAAATAGTTGGACTAGAGTTGACATAAGCTTGTGTTAGGATGGTAGTTGAAACAAAACAACTTTAACTCGTATCCCTAGTGATCTTGATGTAGACTTGTGCTTTGCACAAATCATCTAGGTACATAAAAGATGAAGACATTCCCTACAATACAATAATATGCTTAAAGAATTTTTTGATAAGTACAATGTAAGCTTATGGTCTATGTTCACTTATCTTCTGAGAAATATTTCACTTATGAGACAAAGTGAAAACTGCAAGGTGTTGTATCTCATATTATATGAAACACTTGTGTGTTACATGATTTGCTTCATAACTCAACATCTTTAAGGCAAAACTTCTTCATGTTTCTCACTTTGTTGTGACAAAAAAATTTACTCTAACATTGTTGTATTAAGATAACTTCCATCTTGATCCTCCATAATGTGAAATCGTTTTTACAAGAAAATTTCTCAATGTCAAACTTGATAGGCATGTCTTCAAACCTTATTCTTCTTAACTTTCTTTTATATCTCCACAACTGGTGTCAATTGTTAGGTAACACAAAATAACAATAAAACACAAGAACAAGAGTGAAAGAAAAAAATATACTATAGTAAAATGTTATATGCATAAAGCATACATATCAACAACATATCGTACAACATATCGTACTCCAAAGAGTAACATGTCTCTATATATAAAAATAAGAAATATATAAAAAAAAACCATTAAGATAATAAAGAAATGCATTGCCTTCAAGAATACAAGGGTTAGACGGTAGGCTCTAACTAAATTTAACACTATTAGACATTTATTTTAGTAATTATTAGAGCCAATACATCACACAAAATTCTTGAAAAAAAAAGCATGTTTCAAAATATCATATTCTCATATTTAATATCAGTTTTGAAAATATTTCCAATTATAGTTAATTTTCCAACAACATAAAACCTTCATATTTACTTTATGTTTCAGGTTTCCATGGTAAAAGGTTGGTATCTTGTATTTCTCCTGAGAATGAAAGTTTTAGATTAACTGTCACTCTCTACTTTGGAGATATAATGTCCTTTCTTACCACGAGCGTTTCTTAGAAGAAAATCAGTATTGTCCACAAGATACGGTAGCTTCTACTAAAAAACAGTGAATTGGATAAGTTTTTCTAAGCACAACTTTGAACAGTGTCAATCAATATAGCATGATTCTTCTTATTTTATGATATTGTAAGTGCTTAAATCTCTTGCATTGCATGGGGAAAAAATAAGAAAAATGGTAACATTAGTTATCAGAACCGATTTGGCATTCTCTTTTCCAATTTCAAGTTTATTTACACACTGTAAATAGTCACTTTTTTTGTTGCTTTAAGATTGATGTGTCTTCTCATTGATTTGTTTGAATGGATGAACAACGGTTGGAAAGTGAAGCATAAAAGGTCCACTAATCTGAGAAATAGTTAATCTACAAGGAAAATTCCATATCATGGCATTCATACAAACCAAGCAAAGGAACAGCAATTTAAGAGCCAGGGACAAACTTGGTGGCATAGACCCAAGCATTATTAGCCACAGGGTTGTCTATGTGATCCAAAAGGTTCTCAAGTGGTCCTTTGCCAGTCACAATGGCTTGGACAAAGAAGCCAAACATGGAGAACATGGCCAACCTTCCATTCTTGATCTCCTTGACCTTTAGCTCAGCAAAAGTGACAGGGTCATCAGCAAGGCCAAGAGGGTCAAAGTACTGGCCACCAGGGTAGAGGTCATTGCCCTCTCCTACACCAGGAAGGCCATTGATGCGGAATCCTTCAACAAGACCCATCAGCACAACTTGGAAGCCTAGCACTGCCAAGATGCTCTGTGCATGCACAAGGTTGGGGTTCCCCAAATAGTCTAGGCCACCTTCTGAGAATATTTGAGCTCCTGCTTTGAACCAAACTGGCTCCTTGAAGTCCACTTTCACCCACCTCTCAAGCACTTCTGGGGTGATGCATCCTAGTGCTCCAAGCATAGCCCAACGCCCATGGATCACCTTGTTTCACATAACAATTCAGTGTCTCAACATGGCATAAGAAATAAATGAGAAATTATATTTGGTTTTTAATGATTTCTTTATGAAACAAAGGGCTGAATCCATTTGGAATTGCTATAGTTTTCTCAATTTTTGGTTTGGTTTCTTTACTTGGAGCATTTTTGGTTTGAAATCTTGGATGAGTTTAAGAAGCTATAGTTATAGTTTTCCCATCTACAATGTGATTTCCTACTTCTCAACAGATTAAACCAAGCATGCTATTAGAAGTTTGGTTGAATCCTTAAGGTTTCTTTTGTTAAAGAATTAGTCTTGCTGTGGGATCAAAACCAAATATGAGTGAGGAGGATAGGGTCTAAACATATTACAGCAATTGAAAAACCAAAACTTTTGAAATACAGGACCAAGACCAGAATAAAAATTGACAAAAAGACCTCAAGAATTAGAACTGAGTTTTACTGCAAAGAGCAATTGATGTTGTGGAGGCTTGGTTTTCAATATTTTTCATGTTAAAGAAACTTGATGAATGGTATGTTTGTGCTCACATGAAACCTTATGTAATTTGGTGCTATGAAAAAGTGAAATCTTTTTTTATAGCAGTTTAAGCAAAAATAACTGACCTCAAGAGCCCTGTTCTTGGCAAATGCTTCAGGGTCAGCAGACAAACCAGCAGTGTCCCATCCATAGTCCCCTGGGAATTCCCCAGTCAAATATGAAGGAGTCTGAGCTGAAAAGGGTCCCAAGTATTTCACTCTATCTGGCCCATACCACAAATCATTTCCCTGCTCACTCATCAACACAAATACATAAGCCACACAACACAACCCAAAAACTAAAAGCAGTAAGAAAAAATATGAACAAACTTCCTCCTTTTTTTCTAACAAGTGTGATAGGAAGTTACAGTTTTATACCAGAATATCTAAACAAATCTAAATTGTTAAGAAAATTCTCCTAAATTGTAAATAGTACATTTCTTGAAGTTACACCTTGATAATAATTAACAAACCTAAACTTACAATTTGGGAATAAACTCTTACTAGAAAAACAAGTACAACAATATTAGGAAACCAAACCCTATGTAATATAAACATATATATATTGGAAAGTACCATGGTGTATTTCCCAGGTCCCATGGAGACAACATCTCTAAGAGGGTTGGCATTGGTTCCCCTACTTTGTCCAAGGAAAGGTGTTGGTTTAAGGACAGTGCCAGTGCTTGCTGAGGCTGCCATTAATGTTGCTGCCATGGCTTTCAAGTGCTTTTCTTCAGCTAAACTTGAAACCTTTAACTTGCTTAAATAGAAGGAGGCTACAAGAATGGTTCAACAGAAGCTGGTAAAAACTGGGAAGAGGTTGTGTGCATGAAGCATTGTATATAGGGAAAGAAAATCTGAGATATGAGTGGTTACAAACAAAAGAATGTCATGGCATGTTTGTGGTGGGAACTGTGTTGTTTGGAGCAACCAATGAGAAGGCTTCAAAAGATTTATAGAATCTCCTACTCATCTTTCTATCCACATTTTATCCTTTGCTGAAGAATAATATATAAAAAATATTTGTCTTATTTCTGCTGTTTATATAATTGGAAAATGTATTTTATGAGAGTTTTATTAAATAAAAATGAGATAAAGTCATTTGCATAATTCACATAAAAAGTGAGTCAGAAAAAAAAATAACTTAAAGAATATGCTGTCAAAAATTTTATTTTCAATAATTTTTTCTTAATAAAGTTATACAATCATTATGCTCATTACTTTTCTGTTTTCTTTTTATTTGGAATTTTTACTGAATGTTGATTATATTGATAAAGCAGCTTGTCCACATATTTTTCACTTGAAAACAAAAAGTATGTATATTTATTTAGAAAAAATATCATTGACAACCACTATGTGATTGTTTTAAAAAAATAATATAATAGAGTATAAATTTATAATTAAATTACGTGAAAAATTATTAAAAAAAATATCGGGAGTTGTCAAAATGGGTATAAAAAAAAGTGGATTATCATGATTTTTTTGAAATAAATTTTTAATATTTAGCTAACGAGTTGTCAATCTTTGTTTGTTAAAGAAACAGATTTTTTTTTCAAAAAAATAAATAAATTAGACAAACAGAAAATGTGAAGTCCAAGGGCCTTGCCCATTGCATGTTCTTTTTCGCGTTCTTTTTTTCTTCTTTCTTATGTAGTAAACTTCTTTAAAATTTTCATTTTTTCCCCATTTCTTTAAATTTTCAATCCCGTTTTCCATAAGAAAAGATCCGGCAAAAATAAGAGAAATATATCCGACCATGATTAAATTTGGAGTGAGTGTTTTATTGCTATGCATATCCCAATTCTCCCTGATGATTTAGTGTATTATGTGACGAATTGGCAATTTTATTAGTTCTATAATGCGAGAAAAAGTTGTTCAATCAACTACTTCATCCTTAGTTGGTTTTGATTTGTTTGGAAACATTTTCCTAGGTTTATAGAATTTTGGTATAATTTCTAGCTTAACTAGTCATTGTTGTGGGTCAGATTAATTGTCTCATCACATAGATCGAATAATTCAAGTTATAATCGAATATCGACATTTGAGTTGTTATGCTCTTAAGTAAAAAAGGTTACATACTCATTATCAATTATAACTTTTTCTTAAGTGGTAGGTGCACAATCCAACAATTTGTATGTTATGAATTTGATTCCCAATGAAACAATTGTTAAGGGAAATATTATTATATGTTACATCAATTGTTCGAAGCAGTGCAATTATTGTAGGAGACATTGTGCAAACATGTTACTCAAATGATGAAGTTCTAATAAATTGAGAGACGTTGTAGAGTATTTGCTAAGATTGATGTATATGTAAAGACAGTTGGATCTAGAATAGGGAGGGTTGATTGGAGCCTTAAGACTCTATTCGTAGCGAAAAAACAACATATCTTCTAATAGATCGTCTAGTCAAACAAGAAAGACGTCTAGTAAGATTAGAGAAAAATAGCACAAACATTTCATATTGGTCAACCAAAACTCGTGCTATGTCTAGTCTTCCTTAAGCAAACTGCTTAAGAGGTTTCATTAATCAAGAAACATGATTACACATAATACACAAACCTCTCTAGGTTGTCCCGAGTACACAAACCTCTTTAGGTTATAGTGACTACACAAACCTCTTTAGGTTATAGTGACTACACAAACCTCTCTAGGTTATATCAACTACACAAATCTCTCCAAGTTATTTTTCTCTATCTCCCCCTAAGACTAAGAACTTTCAAAGAAAAAGATAACACTCTCAAAAAAATGATAATTAAGCTCATAATGGTATAATTTCACAAATTGGAGAATTTAGAAATTTCTCACACAATCCAAATGATAGACTCTCAAAAGCTTGTAGAAATTTAGCATTCATTAATATTTGTATTTTTCTAATTCCAAAGTAGATTGTTAAGCTTTTTGTAGATGTATCTTCATCTTCGTTTTTGAGCACTTTATATAAATTTTTGGATTAGACTGTTGAGGCTCTAAAACAACAAGGCAAGATTCAATACAAAATCATATATGCATGTCTTCATCTTTATTGTTGTAGATTATTTAAAAACAAACTTCTGATATGAGCTTCAAACATACTTGTAATATATCGTAGCTAAATCCAATTTATAACAGAACTGAAAACTATTTTGTTTCCATACAAAGATAATCATGTGACCTTTAGCGATGAAAACATATTTTCTTTTCACATAGCATAGCCTTTGGATTAAAACATTTTTAGCATTTGTATAGTATACAATGTTTAAAGATTGCGCTTTCAACTGATTAAATAAAGTCTTTTATAAAGGAACAATTATTCTATTAAACCCTCTTTCTTGAGTTTAAAAGTGTAGATGATTGTGTGGGATCAAACACTTTTTAGAACATTCAGATGTTTATTAACCACATATAAAACACATAGAAGACTTAAATTATTTTTGTTATCATCAAAATCTTCACACAAGTTTTATATGTCACCAGACGGTCTAGAGGGGTGTAGACGGTCTATAGGATCTTAGAGCTTCTAGGTCTTAAGAATATATCACTTGATACTCTCCAGTAATAGATTTTATTTCTCAAGTGACCTATTCTAGCTTAAGAAAGCAGGTCCCAATATATTTTTTATTTATTAGGAAATATCACTTAATAATCATATTTCATAATACATTTTATCATTTTTTATTCCAAAAAAATTGAGAATTATTATGTTTAGATGAATTGAATTAATTAAGAAATTATGTGTTATATTTCTTTAAGGGTCCAATGATTGTTTAGAATGATCTGAGGTAAGATATTTTTTATTTATTAGGGAATATCACTTAATAATCATATTTCATAATGCATTTTATAAATTTTATAAATTTTTATTCCAAAAAAATGGAGAATTATTATGTTTAGATGAATTGAATTAATTAAGAAATTATGTGTTATATTTCTTTAAGGGTCCAATGATTGTTTAGAATCATCTGAGGTAAGATACTTGGAATGATATGTTAACCAATTTATGATTTGTAATGATATGTTAACTAATTTATGATTTGTAAGTATTGAAGACATGATTAATTGGATATCAGGTGTTTGAGAAATTGAGAGAAACATTTTACATACTTTATTATACTTGAAGACAACGTCAAACCTCAAGTGAAGATGTTTTGATTATAGTGTTGAAAAATGCGAATGTTGAAAAAAAATCATGTGCAACCTCTCTATCCCTTTATTTTGATCATCTTGTTTCTTTAATAGTGAGAAAACATAATTTGAAGAAATATTTTCTAAAGAATCTAGTAATGAATCAAAAGTTTTTAAAAGAACCAATTCATCCAACTAATAGATCAAAAGTTTAAAAAAACTTATTCAGCTCTTCGGAGTGATTCAGCCATATTTTGTTTTCAAAATATTCCCTAATGAAACTAGGAATGGAAAGAGTAAACATGAATCAACAATGTTCCATCATTGGCAATGAGATGAAAGAATTTATTTTGTAATGGTTAAAATGTACTCATACCTAAAATGCATATACACTAGAAGTAAGCCAACAATTACAACAATACCCGATTCTAGGTTGATTACATGACATGAATCACGAGTCACTAATCTTGGCTAAAAATTAAATCCTCAAACATTCCAATTTACCATGAAATGTATTACACTAATTTCATTCAAAATCATCTGTACATTACAAGCAAGAGTAAGGAAAACTATATGTACTAAACCAGAAAAAATTTACCTCTACCCTTTCATTTACTTACATCAATGCTAGATGTTATTCCTTTCTGTACACTAACTTACTTGAGCTATATCAATTCCATCAGGATATTTGAATGTATCAGCTGCACCAAATTTGCGCCGTTCTTCCCAATCTTCTTGTAGTTCATCATCACTGCTATCATCTTCTTCCCGGTCAACGGAAGGTGAGGAGGGATCATACATACTTTTAGAACGGCACAATGGGGTGGCAAGCATGCTAACTTGACCATGGTGTGATATCTCAACAACAACTGTGTCATCATCTTTTGGGAGGGGTTGTTTCCATGGCTCTCCATCAACTCTCATGAATGTGCAGTCAGCTGCACCCTTGTGAAACTCAAATCGGATTCTGCTTGTCTGCATAGTGAGAGCAGCATAGAACATAAGGGAGAGAGAAAGGAGAACTTAAATCGCTTGTTCTCATGTTTAAATCCCTATTTGCTCACTAGAAAATTTGGAATAGTTAAAAACAACTCTATTTGTTTTAAATTTTGTTTAACAGTGACCATTTACATTTGGAATGGAAAAATAATTTCCATTTTTGTTTTTATTTTTCATTAGAAAAATCTTTTCTCTCTTTATTTTCTATTACAAAAAAATGAGATTATCCAGAAAACGCTATAAAGAAAATTGGATATGTTTAATTTAATAAAATGTTTTCAATTCTTCACTTTAATTAATAAAAATGTCATCTCATTTTTACTATACCTTGTGTTTTCAAATAATTATTTTTTTTTTAAAATAAAAATAAAAATAAACAAGTCCAAAAAGTTGTTTTTCATTATTTCGTACAAACTTTTGCAGTTAAATGCAAAAGATTTTGTCAAATCAAGTAAGTATCTTTTTCGTTTTAATATATTCAATGCTGAAAATTTAATTTAATATTCTATATTTTAAAATGCTTAATTGGATCTTTCTAACTAAACTATTAAAAAAGTTAATAATGTTAACTAAAACTAAAAGTGTTTTAAAAATTTAAATTTAATATTTTTTTTAATTTTTAAGAAGGCTTGTTTTATTTTTTTAATATTCATTTTAATCTTTTATAACTAAAACATTAAACGTGACTTTGATACCTATTCACTATTTCTATTAAAAGTTAATTTTTCTAAACATAAAATATCATATTAAATTTATAAAAGTTAATGTAGAAAAACATAAAAACAACAAGATATAATGAAGTAGTAGAAGTAACATTTTTATTACGTGTAAGGCTCTCCCATCATATATATTATATACTAAGAAAAAAAAATAACTAGCTGGTATGATCATAAAACCTACCTGTGCCAAACGAGTCCCATGTCCATTTGGTGCAAGCAAAACAAGACCATGCCAAGCATCTCTAAAACCAACTACCTCAAATAGGCCATCATCCACATAGGGAAGAGTCAGGTCCCTCTGAAAGGCAAAATTATGTAGAATATTTTATCAGAATCCTCATACGTAATAAATATATCCAAGTTCTTAACAAGTATGCTCCCTACAAGATTCTTGGAACGTGAGGAAACAGAGAGATGAAATTTGGCACTTACATAAATTGATTTCTTCCTATTTGGTTTTCCCCAAGGATCGAGTCCACCAGAAAAGCTGGGCAAGTTGAGGCAAACTATAGACCGAATGCTGTATATGAAATTAAACGTTTGAATTAGTTATGAAGATTCATAAAATTATACCAAGGTTACAGGTCTTGTTTACTTTCTTCTTTAGCATTATTCCTACATCTTATGCTGTTACCTTTCTCAGACATACCTTATATGAATACTTTTATTTGGTAGAAACGAAATGCTTAATATGTAAAAGAGATTTTCACATCTATGGCTAGTAGATCTTAATAGAGAAATCCAAGGAGACTGATATTTGCTTATGTATGAAATCTTAAGGGAAGCTGAATTGCATTACCAAAATAAATTGGATAAAAATGAAAAATGAGTCTTCATAAAGTGTGTCACCTGCGAGGTATGTGGAGATCTTCCCAATGACCTTTTTTCATAATCTTAACCTTTGCTAGCTGAGCTATATTCCTGTGTCAAAATTTATTCATTTTGAATTAGGCTACCACAAGATAAATTGCAAACTCAACACCGTATAATTCAGAAAATAAAAGACAACGAAAAACAGAAATATTCCAGCAGAAACTAGCATTTCTTGTTTACAACTACAAACTGACTTGAGACATAAGCATTGCATCGCCATTGAACAATATTAAAATTCAGCTTATCACTTTCTCAGTTAGTATCAAAGAAGCATAAGTATTTAAGCAAATATTTGAGGAAATTTTCATAACTTAGAACGGTTTGGCTTTAGCATATTATAGACCTGACTATAATGAGCTCGTATAGAAAACTTAAATGGATAAACAAAAACGACATTAAATACTAGATTTAGAAATTAAAACCATTTTTTTTGTATGTGCACCAAGGCTTTCCCCCAACCTATAGACGGAGACCAATTTCTTTCTTAGAAGAGATTACCAAAGTGTGTTTTGCCTCTCTCAACTAAGAGATTAACAAAGCATGCTTAATGAATCCAATCATCTAACAACTGTGCTAGACCTTGTTGGTTGAAATTAAGGTGGAGGACTGGTCAAAAAATTTAAATGGACAAGGCAAAAGGGAAATTTCACGCTACTGGATCAATTCTCGTTTTCTTAAAATAAAATTTATGTTTATCTTCTCAATAGTGACAATACGTAAATGCTGCCAGTACACAGCATCAGCGTATGAACAAAACCAGGTTTATTTACACCAAACAAACCTCAGCTCTTGCACGAGAATGGTTGTAACCCCCAACTTAGTAAAATGCTATTAGTAAATGCTCTCGAATAAATCAATTGTACTATTTTTTGCCAAAATGAACTCAAAAGATAAACTTGGTGCCGCTTTAGTAACTAACCGTGAAGATTGAAACAGAGAAGAAAAGAACCACCCTTGTGAACATCCAAGCTTCAGATAGGCACTCTGGTTAACAGAAGAAAGGTATGATGAGAGGGCTAATTATTAGTACGAAGATTCACCCCTAACTTATACCAAACATATCCCATAGCTTCAAAATCTATTATTGATTTGATTAAATGATATGTAACCGGCTTTCAAGACCTCCACAAATTTTTCAGTTACTTTATAATTGAAAATTGTCTTGAATGAATATCCAGGACCAGGACATTCAAAATAGACTGCAGTTGAAGAGGAAAACAATTGAAAATGTCAGCTATAAAATGTCAGCTAATTTGGCAAAAGGATGACAAGCTAAAAGCTATTAGATTTTGAGTTTATGCACTGAAAATTTATTACCACCATCTATACCTATTTTGTATTTATCAGAAAATCATATTGAGCTTGGATAGCTATAATACCCAAATATCTAGTAGAGCTAATGTATCGCTCCAACATAGCATATATTATATTGAGCAATTTGGTACCTGATTATATAACTGATTTTTAAATTTTTCTGGATGTAACTTCCTCTCAGAATGAAATGCATAAGATACTTGAGCATCCATTCCTGCATAAAACACATACACAATTTTAGGGCTTACTTTCTGGTTGCACGAGTACAAAAGCTATAAAACTCAAACTTTATTTTTCCCCAGAGGCAATGCTGTGGTTACGCAACTTCTGCAGATCAAAACTTTTTTCTAATGTACACACAGAAATGTACTTGCCACCCCCACCCTAACAGTTTAAAGACATGTCTGATCTTCTTACCCATGCTAAAGTAGTTCCAAAATCCTCCACGGTAAGTGTGGTAACCGTCCTGTAAACAGACAATTCACTGATAAGCATGCATGGAATGCCCAGACTCCTTACAGTATATGAAAATATCAAGGACTTGCAAAGAAGAAAAACTAAAGAAATAAAAGCTTAGCACTGCAGTTGCCTGATTCGATAATGAATCACTTCTCTAACACTTTTATATTCATGTGATTACAAGATAATCATTAAAATCATATGCCTGCCATAGTAATCTATTCTAATTGTATTTTGACACTCTAAAAGGTCTATATACCATACATTTTATACAGTGTCCAAATGAAGGATGACAACTATTTGATGGTGGTGAATCATAAGTCATATTTCTGACTCTGAGCGAGCCAGAAATTGCCTAATTTTTTGATAAAAAGAAGAAATTCATAATAGTAAATATTAACTTATTTTTCATCAAATGATTAAGAACTCTGTTGCTTCACAAGCATCTTTACTTTCATTAAAAAATACATATAACTCACCATGTTAAGCTTATCTGTTGAAGAGACACGATGAAATGCATGCATAGCGTGAGGCAGCTCAAGGGGAGCAATAGGGTCACATGAACCTTCTTTTGGAGCCTTCATTCTCATTACAATATGCCAGCTGTAAAAAAAATTAGCAGTGATAGGAATTATTCAGTTGCAAAATAACTAATAAAAGATGGTACATATGTCATGTTCTTCTTCTGTACAAGCTCCTACATGGAAATGCAGGATGTAGAGGAAAACAGAGCAGCCAATATCCTAACAGGTATATATTTGATCAGGAGGCGACAAGGTTAATAGAAGTAAAATTAACATCGTTAAAATCTAAAGCAATCAACAATGTTAAACCTTAAAATAAACTAATGGCATAATAAACCCAATACATGATATGTTGTACCCTTAAAAACATAACCAATTGCACAACATGCCTAATTTCGGTCCAGACCTCTACTATTCTGCGAGAAATCAACAATGCTACTGCTGAAGGAAAAAAAAAATCCATATTCATTTCTTTTAAAGTACATCATATCGTGAAACCTTAGTGTTGAATTGACTATAGTAAAATAAGGGAGGACAAGGAAGGGAAATATCTTTAATACGAGACAAAAAAACGTATACTATACAAATGCAAAAATACTTGAAGCCTATCATCAAAACACGCAGTAGTCTCTCACATGTCTCGGACACAAGTCTTACAAATGCTCATGCAACTTCTGAAGCCAGAACATTTCTAGACATTTAAAGCAAACTTCCACTGAATGTTTTCAGCAACGATATATTGAATATAGTATACATTTATGCAGGTGCACGTAAGAAGTTTCAACAAATTTGAAAATTCAAATAAAAGGAGTAGATACCTGTCTATTTTCATTTGGTTTGCCAATCTTACATCCTTTAGGAATGACGTCACTGATTGAAGATCCGTGGTTGGATTTTTCTTTCCCTGTAAATAGTAAATCATGCTCAGCACATGTACAACTCATGCACTGTTTATATCAAAGAACAAAACCTTGCAGTTGACCCTGGTTAAAAAGGAAGGTAGCTCCTAATGTATTGGGTTATTAATATTTTATAAAAAGTTATAGAACACCCACACGCAATAAATTGATAATTGATGTACATTGGAAAATGTCCAAGAAAAAAAATCCTGTAAACAACCAGGCATATCTTGTACCACTGTAATCAAAGCATCCGATTAGAATTAGCGTTGCAATTTGACATATAAGATTCACACTAGAAAATGACCATAAAAATATAAACAAAAATTACTACTGATCTATGTGATTATAACTAGTCAAACTACACGAATTGAGATCGACATGCTCATTAGTAAGAACATAAACAAAACGAAAACTGATCCAAGTAATCATGAATGAAATTCAAATAGTTCAGCAGACCGAATAGAAAGTTAAATAAAATACCCATCCAAACGCAAAGGGAAGATTATTTCCCGTCCCCAATGGCACCGTTGCAATTGGTGGAGGATGAGGTAATTTAAGGTCAGATACAACTCCAAGAAGCCAGCTAGCAGTACCATCTCCACCGGCAACCTGTTTTCCAGAATACATTAGAAACAAATACTAATCAAATCATCAGATAATTAAACTATAACAACTCGAATCTTCATCCTTGCTACAAGTCAGAGATTACAGCATAGCAATCATCTTACAATTATTCTCAATCTATTGTGAATTTCAGCTGCAAAATTATCCCCATTGTGCTTGAGTGTTTCCAAAGTAGCATAAAGCTTCTGCAGAACCTTATCCGGAGCATTTTTTCCCAAATCAAAAACCTGATACATAAGTTAGATTAAATTGTCTTTCCATCAAACAGGTTGTCCCACCCTAAAAAAAAACTAACATAATGTGCCCTCTTGAAAAAAAAAAAAAAAAAAGAAAAAAAAAGAAAAAACAGTTTACCTGGTTTTTGTTAAGAAGTGTACTATAGGAAACAAGAAGCTCCCCTCCAAGCTGACCACCACTTTTGGAGTTTATGAAAACAATCACAGGGCACGCAGGTACATGCGAGACATTTCTTCGTTCAGATCCAGACACTAATATGTAATCCGGAATACAGAACTCCCTCAAAGTTCTATCATAACTACCATCACCCATTGGTATTTCCCAACTGCATATTTTTATCACCAAAAGAAAAAATTCAAATTCAATATAAAAATGCAACAAGACTTTTATGTAACGTTCTTTAATAATTGAAATTTCACCCAATTTATGATGCTAATGCAAAACTTTTGCTATTAGTTTACAATTCTGTTTGGTAAACAATACTAAAAATCACTTGTGAGTTGTATATAAGTTCTTTCCATATAAATTTTCAAGTAATTAAAAACAAAAACAACACAGTAATGACGATCCATCAATATGTAATTAGAAGTACAAAACTACCTCGACTTTCTAGAGTAATCACCATCACGCATTGCCATTTCACAACTGCGTATTTTTGTCACACAACAAAATATATTATATTTCTTAAGTATATAAATTGGAACAAAAACGAAATATTCTTCCAACAAGACTAGAGTTTCACTTAACTTATTTTCCGTAGGAATTAAGAAAGTGAAATTCTAATTTTAATTAAAAACCAATACCGAAAAGGCACTGAGGGAGCTGAATCAACGTTTTTCCATGTAAATTTTCAAAGTAATTTAAAAAACAAAAGCATCCTAACGCGCTCAAGAAAAAAAAATAATAATAAAAAATTAGAAAGTTGAAAAATAAAAAATGAAATAAACAAAGCAAAAGCAACACGGTAATGACGATCCACCACCACCTCCTAACGAGGAAACGAAAAAACGAACGCTTGTAATCTCTCGCCACCATTTCCCTTAAACGACACGAAAGATAGTCACGCGTGTCGTTTTGCCACTTCGGCGAACGCAGCAAAGTTAAGCAAAGCAAGCATGCACAACAAAGAGAATGAACTTTTAACAAACGAACTGTCTTTGACTTGAACTTTTCAAGGAACCGGATTCGGCAAAAGCGAAAACAAAAGCTAATTTATTCGGAGTTCCAAACAGGACCTTGCAGCAGTAGTACGAACAGGCATCACGCAACGTATGTGAGCAGTGCGCAGATATTTGAAAAGGAGAAAAGAAGAAGATGCCTTACCGAAACGGTACCGTATAAGCGTGATGAGTTACTTTTGTAACGAGATATTCAGAGCGATCCAGAGAAAGCGCGTTTGGTTTGTTTAGCTACGAAGCAAGAGGAGATTCCTTAGAAGATTTCTATGGAGTGCGCGAAGAGAAGATACGTGAAGGGTGATTATTGCAGTGAACGATTAAGGTTATATAGACGAAAAGGTGAAGGTTGAATGTGACAGAGGAAGATGGAGGCTTTCAAACAATGAAAGATTACTGCGAGGGTTTGCCACGTCAGGCCACGGTTTCAGTGGCTTTATTGATTGTTGAGTTCGTCTTTTAGGAGTGGGGCCCACGCTCCAACGGAATTGTGTGAGGTGGAAATTTCCTAACTCTTTTTTTCCTTTTGTTTTCTTTCTCTTCTGTGTATAAAAAAGACATAAATGTAATGTAATAAAAGGAAAACACAGGAGAGTAAAATATTAGTATATTGGACAAATAAAAATTAAAGTAATTATCATTAAAGTTAATAAATTTTGTACTATATTTTTTTTTTCACAAAATTTAGTTATTGATGCTACTTATTTTATATTATGTGGTATTTATTTTTTACTTAGATTTGATTAGACTATTTGAGCAGTGGAACTGGTGTCTAGCTTGATTGGACTAGTGTTTACTTTTAAAAATAAATTTAAAATAAATAGTAATTATGAATTATTTTTACTTTAATTAATTATTCTTATAAATTTTCAATTTAGATGAATAAGATTGTAATGATAAATAAAAAATAAAAAATTTCTGTAAAATAATAAAACTCATTGAAACAAGTGTAACAACCACTTAAGAGCATGAGAAAATATAATATAATCCACTAGAGAATATACATATTATGTAGCATTTCAAAATAACTTTGTATATGTGTAGGTATATGTGTGTCCGTCTATGCATATGGATGTGTAAACATGTGTGTATAGATGTTAAAGAAAAATAAAAGATTATGTAAGTGCAAATGTTTTGTCTAACAAACGATAAAACATTCAACTTACTTTTCATTTTGTTTGATAGGTGTTGATGAACATAAAGTGATAAATGCTAACATATTTTAAAGCTAGTGTAAACATAAGGAATACTTCTTTAAGTTTGTATTGCGAGAATGTTTTCACCATCTGTCGTCAAGAGATTTCGCACTAAAGATAAGTCAACATCAAGATCTCTTAAGTTTGACTAAAGTTGCCCTACTCAACAACTATCCTAACATAAACATGTTTCAAACATAACTATCTATCTAATACAATGTGCACTTTTACTATAGTTTGATGCACAAGGTTCTACTACCAAGGACGATAAATATTGTTAGCTATCAAGGATGTTGTGTGAAGAAGAGAACAATTAATGTTGCATGAAGTGAATCTAATGCTTTTCAAGGATCGAGCTCAAACTCGACGAATGATAGAAGAAGAGGAAGAAAACATTAAAATGAGTTCAAAACTACTTAATGACAAAAGAAGAAAAGAAATGCAACAATTGCATTCTTCAAACTTATATAATGACATGCTTCAAAGAGAAGAACAATTTTGTGCCTTTAAATTTTTGTAAGAACACAATTTGCATTCAATCTTTAGCAAATTAGGAGAAAAAATTTAACTTTGTAAATGTCCAAAGACGCAACTCCTCTGTAGTGAGCAAACCTTGTGATTTATTGATCACAAAAACAATTTACTTGTCTCATCTTAAGTCAGGAATGACTTATTGAAAGGATAATGAACGATATTAGTTAAAAGTACTACCATATAAAAAAATATTTGAGAGATTTTTATCTAAAAATAACTAATATCAAAGAATACTTATCACTTATGAACGAATTAATATAAGAAGTTTTATTTGTAATATATAATTGTTCAATATTATTTTTAAATAGACACATAATATTAAATTAAATCCAAATAATTCAAAATAAAACCCAATTCACTTTAAAATATACTGAATTCTTAAAAAAAAATATAAAATTCCATATTATTCAAAATTAGCTTTAAATAAAGTAATAATATGCAAATGACGAACACTATAATAGTTAAACAAAAGAGAAGAGTCGCTTATAAAAAGTGTATATAATATATACCTCTTTATTTCATATTCAATTATGAGCATAAAAACCAATTAAATAAAAATTAGAGTATAAGAAAGGAAATTATACTCTAATAACTTATTATTGAATGATAATAAATGTATGACTATTAAATTTTCCATATTTTTTAAAACAATAAATCAGAATTATTATTATTATTAAATGTTGATTATATTCTATTAAGCAAATCCTGGATTTTTATTGGTCATAATTTTAACCCTAAATGGAAAGTTCGAAGACAGAGTTTGAGATGGGTCCACACGTGTTTCAATTTTTCAAAAATAGTCTTTTGTACGCGCTTGCAATGGCTGCACCTGCTAGACGCCGTCACAGTAAATGCTGCCATGCGTGTGGTCTCATTTATTTTAAAAATGTATTGACACGTTAGTTGCTCCCTCCTAAAGTGATATTTTTTTTTCTATAAAAGGTGTAATATATTATAATGTATTACTATAAAATTTAACACACTAGTATGCCTATATATTAAATAATAACAATCATTAAGTGATAATTTAATTTTACTATTTATTCAAGAAAAATTATCAAACTTTTAGAAACATAATTTGAACACGTTGCTTCAAATGTTTCTACTCAAAATATACATAACTTTAATATAATTTGTCCATAAAGAAAAGCTAATTTTCCTACCTTAATCTTCTATCTGCTCCAAAAAAAATATAATTTAAAAAATAAAAAATGAGTAAAAGCAACCAAAAAATCTCTTAATTATTAGTAAGAATCAATTCCTAATTACCATATAAGTTTTTATATAGCGGAATGTCTTACAAAACTATCTACTCTACTACAAGTATAACGGAGAATCTTTACAAAATATTTAGTATTTCAAAAGAAAACTAAACATAATAAAATATATGTATACATATTCATGTTTTTCAAAAAGATAATTTATACTATTTCTTAGTCTCTTTCAATTACGATTCTAGAACATGTAGATGCATATACTCTATACATAGTATAGTCATACCAGATAACCATACAAAACGCATACAAAAATATTGAAATGAATTTTCAATATAATACAAATGTATGTAAACAAACATTAAATTTTACAATGCACAAACAGTTCATTTCTATCAAACAAAAACAGACAAAACCATATAAACCACACATGAATTCATACATTAAAGGATATTCAAGAAATGGAATATCAACTCATGTGTTTAGGAAATTTGTATTAAGTATGTTCTACTAGAGACTAGTATCTAATCTAAACCAATACTTAGGTTAAAAAGTGAACCTAAGAGTAATGGATTAAGGTAAGTTCATTACAACTCAAGTCGCATATCTATACATGTCATGATGTGGAACTCCCTCCTCAACTTCTCACTACATGATATCTTAGGTTATTGATAAGGGTCATAATTTAGTGGTATTTTATGCAAAAAGATAGGCACTTATGAATTTTAATTGTTGATAAATTTATAATTCAACCTGAAATTTAGGAATTTGAATCTTTTTACATGTTTTTGGATCATGAGATGAATAAGAACTATTTATTCCCAAGTTTATGCTAATTTCAGAAATCTAGGGATAAATGGAGATAAAAGGCTAAAAGAGGAATAAAAAAGTTAGGCAAGAGGAGAAAATACAAAGTTAAGGCATTTAAAATTCCTAGAGCTCGCTCAAACTCGCCCAAACATGATCACTCGAGAGACAAACTTTCTCTCTAGAGCAAACTCACCTAACCGAGATCACTCTAGAGGCAAACCTTGCTATTTGGAGAAAACTCGCCAAGGACTCGCCCATGCTTGCCCTGAACTCACTCAAACTCGCTTAAGCGAGTTTCCTCTAGTGAAGTTGGTTTTTATTATCATGAAACTCGCTTAAGCAAGAAATATCTAGCTTGAGCGATATGCCACTTAACCTACATAAAATTAGGTTAAATAAGGGTGTGAAGTAGATTCGTAAAAAGGAGAAGAGAGGATAATCAGAGATAGGAAACCCTAAAGGAGGCAACCGTCAAGGAGAAACACTCTGGATATTCTTTTTTTGCTTTCAATGCTTGTAATGGCCAATATGAGTGACTAAGTCTCCCCTTTGAGATTGAGAGTAATTTATTTAAACTCTTATGTATTAAGGTGATATTTATTTATAATATTTTGTTCTTGATTGATATTGGTATTATCTTTTTATTCTTAAAGCTTGAATCTTTATTCACGATTTTGATCCTTAGATTTTACTAGAAAGTACTTATGAGTATCTGACCTAAATGATAATTCTTAACATATATGAAAGCTAGGAATAAATTTACAATGTTAATTGCTTTATAACATATGTTCTTGATGATAAGAATGTTTTTATAAATATGTGAGGAATCAATATTTAAGAGACAATTGATGATTGATTTACGACAAGTGCATTGTGTTGTCAGAAGTAATAATTTGTCCCTAATGACGGATATCAAACCCACAAGGAACATTGAATAATCAAGTAAAATATTCACTAAATAGAAAACAAGATAATCAAGTTTGTTGGGAGTTTTTTATGATTGCAATAATTAAAAAGAAAACAAGTCAAAGAGTTTGTTGGTTCAATTGGGATTGGGGTTAATCATTCTTAGTCTTTTTTATTTTGATTACCATGGTAATATTCTATCCTTTGATTGATGTTGATGTCTGTATAAAGGTAATTTATATTGATTCCTCGCATGCAAAATTATTAAGAGAGTCTCCTAAATATCTATTCCTCATATATATATATAAAACTTCTTATCATTACGATTAGACGTTGATAACAATTAACATTTCAAATCTATTCCTAGCATTTAAATATGTTAAGCATTTCATTTGGGTCAGAAACTTAGAAGTACTTTCCAATCAAATCTAAGAATCTAGACCATAGAAACAAACATTACAAATAAAATGACAATACCAATCATCAATAAAGAACAAAATATTATATTTAAATATCAGCTCAATACACAAGAGTTTGAATATATTACTCCCAATCCCAAATGGTAGAATTAGTCACTCATGTTGGCTATTACAAGTATGGGAAACAAGAAAAGAAGATCCAGGATGTTTCTCCTTGACGGATGCCTCCTCTAGAGTTTCTAACATCTTTATTCTCCCAATTGGATTTCAATCCACTTAATGATGTCTAGAGTTGTGCCTCAAGCCTCATATTTAACCTAGTTGAGCTTAGGCTAAGTGACTTTTCACCTGGACGTTATTGGGCTCGCTTGGGCGAGTTGCATGAAAAAAGGCCCAACGTTACTAGAGTGATCTCGCCTGGGTGAGATAGGGCTCGTTGGGCGAGATCCTCTGGGGACTTCTAGCTTGGGCGAGCTTGGGTGAATGTTGGTGCATTCCAACTTTCCCTTTTTAGCTCTGTATATTCACCTTTTGCCCTTTCATCCCCATTCCTCCCTAAAATCTTGAAATAAACACAAATTTGGGAATAAATCATTCTTATTCAAATTAAAATCACAAAATATGTAAAAAGGTATAAATTCATAAATTAAGGATTATATTATAGTTATTTTATCAATTAATATTCATAAGTGTCTATATTGTAATGTGAAATATTACTGAAATCTGACACTTATCAACAATCTTAATAATTTTATATGCAAGGAATCGATGTGAATGATTTTTATATGTATATCAATGCCAATCAAGTTGGAGTATAATATGTTTTTATTCATTGAAAATACAAACGAGTGAGAAGGATTAACCTCAATCCCAATTTTCTCAATTGAATTATTTTAATAGTTTACTTTGTTTTCATTTAATTTCTCACATAAATTTATGATACCAAAAACATTTCAATCAAACTTTAGCACATCTTTTGATATTTAGTGAATATTATACATTGAGATTTTAAAATAATTGTTCCTTATGAGTTCTATTCGTCCTTAGGGACAAATTATTACTTCTGAATCGGTAAACTTTCCGAAATTAAGTCATCAATTATGTGATTGGATTATCAATAAAATAAGGAGATTTTTGTTATAATATAAGTTTCTTGATTTAATACATAACTCAAACAATTGTTTACATATCATTTCAAATTTGTGACCTCAAATTCATATAATTCTTATCATTCTCAACAACCATTTTAATACAACATTGTAAGATTTAGGGGCTAGTATAAACCTTTTTCCCTTATCTCTAATGAAAAAGATAGGATGAGTGACCATGAAGTCGACTAGATATTAAGAATGACTAATGGGAGTGTGCTGGTCAAGACTGATAAGTTCACATTCCCTGTTGACCTTGTGGTCATGGATATTGAAGAATGTAAAGAAGTACCTTTAATCCTTAAAAGGCCTTTCCTACAAACTGGAAGAATGCTGATTGATGTTGATAAAGGAAGGCTAAAGCTACAAGTGTCAGATGATGAGGTTATGGTGGATCTATGAAAAAATATGCAACACCAAAACCTAAAGGGACTTAATTTAAAATAATCACAAATGAAGGTGAGACAACATGCATTGTCAAAGCAAATTCTTTTAGAAAAATTCAAAAGGCAAAAATTAGAAGTTGGGGAGAAAAAGGAGACTCAAGTCTCACCTTTTTTCAGAACAATAAAAAATCAGAAGACATGAGTCCAACTAATGACGTTAAACAAGCGCTTATTGAGAGGCAACTCAAAATTCTCTTTATTTTTGTAATTTTGTGTGATTTCATGTTTTGTAGGAAATAAAAGAATACTAAAGGGAAAGGAGTGGAAGTAATTAAAAGAAAAATCAAGTTCTTGAAAACCTTGGCAAAAGAAAGAAAGGATTGACTCGAAATAAAGAGTAAGGGTTAGGCCAAATGCAAACATTTTTTGAAAAAATTAGAAAAAATAATTTTGCACAATTTGCTCAGCCTAACACATAGCGCTCAGGCAGACTGATCATATAATCCTCTGTTCAATTTGACGACAATTAGTTAAGCCTAGCTCAAAGTGCTTAAGTCAATTTCTCATCAAGAATGAAGATCTACTCTTCAAAGAAATTCACTCAAGCCAAATCAAGAGCGTTTAAAACGAAATATCACTAGAAGAAAGGGTTGATCTCGGGTATGAATTCTCTAAGCCAATGGTGATATGCTCAATGAAAATTGTTCTTAAAAGTTATGCATTTCAATTCGCTCAAGCCAAACCTAATTCACACAATTCCAAAAGAGGAATTCAAAAATTGGCCCTCTCGGGTTAATATTCTCTAGAGGGAATAAGGTTTCACTAAGAAAATTCTAAAAAGAGAAATTATTTTTCAAAATTTTAATGCATTCACTCAACATAATAGAATGCACTGCTCAAGCACTATATAAGACATTCAAAATGATAGCTTTCGTTCAACTCCAATTTCAGGTTTCTTTTGAATCCTTTTTCTCCTAGAATTTCTCTTACTTTCATTCCACATCATTTACAACAACCTCCACTACATATTACACATTCAAGCTTTAGAATTTAATCTAAGAAAGCTTATGATACAAACAATCTTGGCAAACATATTGTTGAATCAAGTGTGTTCAAGCTTTGAAGAATCCAAATCTATTGTGTTTGATGGAAGGCTGGATGTGCTTGTTGTTGCTGAGGTGCTTTAGAATAGGATCTGGGGTAGATTATATTTGTAATCCACTCTTTGTTGAATCTAAAGCTTAAGTGTTTTCAAATCTT
>Ga0123342_1002727_pt1 | contig 29053 bp, 14 predicted proteins | sample Turbeawhitnodule_FD_89960 | JGI IMG/M metagenome (GOLD analysis project Ga0123342, IMG submission 89960) | Root nodule microbial communities of legume samples collected from Mexico - Turtle bean Mexico white nodule | ecosystem: Host-associated > Plants > Roots > Nodule | place: Mexico: Nepantla... | reverse complement strand
CTCGCGCTGGGCGTGCAGCCTGGCAAGCGATCGGGATCTCCCAAGGCCATCATCCTGGTTGGCAGCAGAGTCCGGCTGGTCTATGTCTTGAGATTTGGAGAGTGAGCCATCTTCAGAAGCTTCTTCAAGGGCTTCCCTGAGCTTGTTTTCTTGCAGCTTCCGAAGCATTGATGGGTTTCTCTTTATGTCAACATTGGATTCATCCTTCCTCCTGCTCTTCTTGTCCATGATCATTGCAGCACAGTGAGAAATGGGCTTCCATAGTGACAGATGCATGCTGCCTTTCTCCTCTCCTCACACAAACCAATCTCAGATTCTTTCCCACACTTCAAACACCACAAAACAACAGGCTTTACTTTAGCCCATCACATCAATCTATAACAAATTCAGCTTCAACTCCTTCACCAACAAAAGATAAGGAATCTGGAATCTTTAAAGACCACACCACCCCAAGTCCCCAACAATCCAATTCATGAAACATGAGTTTTTGTTTGAGAGATAAGCAAACAACTCAGCTCACCATTTCACGAGAAAACCAACAAAGACAAAGAAAACTTTTATTTTGTCCAGAACCCAGAATAGAATTCAATACACAGTGTCTCAGAGGAGAGAGAAGGGTACCGAACGAAAAGAAACCGAAAGAGAGAGAAAGTCAAAAGCTCAAACCCTAGAACCCAGATCCCAAAATTTGCAAGGCAACTCGCAGCAACAAGAAAATTGAAAACAGAATTTTGGAGAAATGGGTTTCAAGAAGAATCAAAGGACAACTAATAGAACCCAAGAAGCTCAATCAGTAGCGAGACACATTCTACAAAACACCTGAATAGCCATCAAAGGTGAAGAAATATCCCTCTCTCTCTTTATTCAAGTCTCGGCAGCATAATTAAAGCACCGGTCACTGCGAATTCTCTTTTTACTAAGAGAGAAGGTTAACCAAAACAAACCGGTTTGGTTTGATATCTGCACTGTACGATTTGCTTCTTAAATTGAAAACCAAAAAGAAATGAAAAAGAAAAGGTAAAGAAAAGAAAAAGAAGAGAAATTTCAATTCAGTGTAACCCCGTTGTCCTCTTTCTCTCTCTCTGACCCAGAAACCTCTTTCAACTCTTCGAAAACAACCCTTGCTTAGCATCCACTATAGGTCAAATTCCGTAGTGAAATTATCAGAAATTGCCAATTGGTGGAATTTTGGACATGCTAGTATTTGAGTGTCTTTAGTATTTTGGACATGCTAGAAATTGTTTGATTAAAAAACTAAAAAAAAAAAGTGCAAATAACAAATATAGACGGATTTCTTTTTATAGAAAAAAAAACTTATAAGTTGTGTATATATAAAATATAAAACACAACTTTTTACTTAAAAAAATTTATAGGTATAATTCCTATATAAAACTCACACCTCCTTGTAACTGCTTTTGGGAAGTTTTTTTATAATTTGCTTTATTAAAAACTAAATATTTTATAATAAAATATATTATTTGAATAAAATGATTCAAAATTTTAAAAAATATATAAATAATTTGATGGGTTAAAATAAGATAATTTCAAATTTAATTAAAAGATAAAAAATTAAAATTGTTCAGATCCTCATATTATTCATATTCATAGACATTCAGATACATGCTATTGAAAAATGGTCAACTCACTCTATTGAAGTCAAGACATAATTAATTCCATGTTATTAATTATAGCAGAGTTTTGAATTTCGATGTTAGATTTTGTTTAATGTCGAACCTTAAGTATAATTATTTTGACTAATATTAGTTAATGAATTTAATATTTATTAATTTTAATTTAAATAATTGTGATTTCAATTGAGAAAAACGGTTAATGTAGATTAAACTTGTGGGTTGTGGTCGAAAATTATAATCTTATTTTGTATTTGATGATAATATAATTACTCTATTGAATAAGAAATTTAAAATTCAATTATATTTAAATTATTTTATGAAAACAAATGTGAAAAAAAAATGAAACAATATTTGAATTTTCTTCTGAAATTTTCTATCCAAACACATGATTTTTTTATCCATTTTAAAAATATTATAATAATTTCATATGTGGTATTGTTGGTGGTTGGTCACAATTGGAGATAAGTAAATAAATTCAAGCCATTTAAGGCTTGTTGTGTAAATTTCATGTTTTAAATCAATTCGATGAGTTCAACTTATGAAATAAATGAGCTTTTTCTAAGTTTGTATAGTGTCTCCAAAAGTTTGGAGATGTCCGTAGGAAAAATAATAATTTACAATAATTTTTGTATTTACTTATATGTAATATATTCAAAATATAACTTTGGCATCTTATAAAAATAAGTTTTTATTATGAGAAAAATTGATAACTATTTAATATAAAAACTTAACAACTTTATTATTTCTCATCATGTCTCAAATGTATTATATTATTATTATTATTATTATTATTATTTGGTTACAACAGTATTCACTTCAAGTTATTATTTCAATGTTCATATTTTTTCGCTCATTTTTTTTTCACTTCTTTAGCATTGTATTCGCTTTTCATAACTCTTTGCTTATTCCTTGTTGCTTTTTTTCAAAGAGAGAGAGAGAGAGAGATTTCACCTCATTAAGAGTTTGACCCAAATATTTTAAATTTCCTATAAAAAAATAATGAACAGAAAGTTTACCAAAGTAAAATAAATATGTTTTTTCCTTTTATTTTTTATGCTAAAAAAACTTATCAAATTAAATATCTAATATGTTACTATAAAATTTGCAAATAAAAAATATCAAAATTTACAATATAAAATCCAAATTTTTCTAAATTAAAAATCAAGGTTTTCTACAAAAACTATAAATGTCTTTTTATCTGGGTTTGTTATCTGCAAGATTTGTGGAGCAGAGTCCATTTATCCAGTTATAGTCATAATATGTATTGATAAAGTGTTCCAATGAGTTAACAAAAAAAATGTATAAATAGTTGTTCTCAACTTTTAAATAATAATGTGAGTTTTTTTTTTTAACATTGAAAGAAATACCTAATTGAGAGTTAAAGGATAGGAGTGATTTATCTCCTCCTTTTTGTCTACCTAATTTTATATCTTAAAATATTATTATTATGATCAATTATTATATTTGATATGTTTTATAATTTTTAAATTGTTCGATTCTATCATAATTTATTATAACAAGACATATCAATAAATTAAAAAATAAATAGGAATATAAATTACATTACTCTTAGAGTGTATTTAAAATAAAGTATTTACAAACATTACTTGATAATTGGTAAGTTAATTTCTAACTAATAAATAACTACTAAATTTTTTTTGGCAAACTAGTTACTAGTTGATAAACTTTTAATTTATATATTTAATAAGTTAGCTTATTCAATGTTTAAGAAGATTAATTAAGAAATAAGTTAGTAAATGTAATTACAAAAATAAAATTTGTATTTTTCAAAATAATTTTGGCTTTTTAAATTTTTGTTTTAATATATATAATTTAATGTGATAACAGTAGGACATAAAACAATGAGACGTGAGTTAAAAATATTAGAAAGAGAAAAATGTAGGGATTAAAAAGTAAATAAATAGTAATAGAAAACAAATGAAATAATAAAAACGAAATATAAAGACGATAAATAAGCAGTAAGATGATATATTCCACAATGATATCTCTTTTTTCTGGCTTAAAGTAATAGTTGAATAATTGAATTTTTTTTATGTTATTCTATTTGTTGTATTCATTCATATTTTTTTGTTTTAACATGTTATTCCAGTTGGGTTGGTTGTTCGTTTATCTTTTATTTTCTCATGTCTTTGTAAAAAACAAAGTAAGAATGATTACCATTGTCGTCATTGGTATCTTTATTCTCATCTCAAATTCTTCCTTTTATTTATGAGATATTCGTTATCATCATTTTAGTTGTTGGTATGCTAATGGGAGTGTGAAAAAAGAGAGTAATGGTAATCATAATAAGTAGAATTGATCCAAAATATTAAATAAAAAGATGTTAGAAAGAAATATAAAAAGGCAAGTCCTTAATGAAATATAAAATATTGATTTTTTATTATTTTTCTTTTAGAAATAAAAAAAAAAAAACGCAAAACGTATCTACTTGCACTTTTTGTATTTTAATTGACATATCTATACTTACTTTTATTTATATTTTTTAAATTTCATATGTTCTTATATTAGAGACCTTTTGTTTAGCCATGTCTAAAAGATGCTATATTGGAACTACGTCGGTATTTTTTTTTTTTATTTAAAAGTTCAAATAAATCACCTTTAATTAATAATTTTAAATAAGATATTTGAATTTTTTCAAAAGAAAAAAATGATTAAAAATAAAACTTTAATAAAATGAATCAGTTAACTGTTTTTAATATAAAAGAAGATGAATACATTTTTCAAAATTTGATAAAATTCACTCCACATCTTATGTATTTACACTCATCTACTTGTCTTGTTTGTATATTTTTATTTTTTTTACTTATTCCAATATATATTTCACTATAGACATTAAAAAAATTTCTTCAATTGAAGATGCTCTTAATCCTAATTTATATGCATGACGTATAATATATTTTTTTAAATGTAAGTTGTATCTGAGGCATAAGACTTCTTGATTTTTAAGTTTTTTTTATCTCTAAAATAAACAAATATTTTATTCCCGTGAGACACGATGTGTAGCTATTTCATTAATAATTTCAAAGTCATGAACCAATTTAATATTTAATATAAACTACCCTAATCCTGTATTTTCTAGATGAAACTACGTCTATTACCAGTTTCTGGGAGAAGGGACGTTGACTATCGCAAAAACCAAATTTTGTTACCAATATTAAAATAAATGTTTGATTTTGTTATTTATTTATTTATTTATTTATTCATTTAAGAAATAAGATTCTTTATGCTGTGACTTTGTCTATGTTGGGAATGTGGGACCCACAAGCCGAGTAAGGGCTAAAAGTCAAATAATCAGCTGGCTTGCAAAAGTTGTTATCTGTCCAACTGAGAAACCACAAAGTCCAAATAAAGTCTTTTAATTCGAATATTTTTTACAACATAAATAATATAATTAAAATTCACAAAAATATATTGTAATATATAATTATGATATGGGAATAATTGTCCTCCCTAACGACATAGCGTGCTTTCAATATATACAAAACAAACACAATATTTGTTTTTTTTTTAAATAATTACCATTTTAAGGTTATATGATACCATATACTCAGATAAAAAAATTATAAAATCACAAAAAAATAAAGTAAAAATTATAAAAATGACAATTACTTAAAATGGTGTTATTTGATATCTGACAGAAAAGCAGTATTTTTTTTTTCTTCATTAAACCCTTTTAATATGAAAAAGATTGAGAAATGTGAATCATGGCAGGTGAGTTTTTCGATGTGGACAAAAAAACTCTCACTTAAGGTAAAACTGTAATGTATTATTTGATATCGTTTTGCTTCATGGATCATTTTTGAAATTGTGTTCTTTAGGGTAAATTACTACTTTGAAAAGTTAAATGAGTGTGAAGATAACCCGTTTTGTGTGCGTGGTTCGGCTTTATCAAAGGTGTTGCTTTTAAGTTTTAAATTCAATTTAGTATTGAACTTAGAAAGAATCTATTCCCTCGGATGAAAAGTGAATCTTTGACCCAGGTGGTTGATTACAAAAATAGTAAATTATATTAACAATATGTATTGAGCTTTTAGACAGGGAACACATATCCAAGTAAGGAATAATGGCCAAACAATGCAATTTAATAATAATAATTATTGTTATCATTGAATCATCCTTCCTCTCTAATACTTTTTAAAATAATTTGTGCCATTCATTGGAATTGTTTTATTTAAAAATATTCTTAAAAAAAATCTCTTGTTTGGATTGGGAAATGTGTTTGAGGAAGTAAAAAAAAATGAGAAGAAAATTAAAAAAAAATGAGATTTTTGTTTCAGTGAAAAAATAGTAGAAAGTAAAGAAATATGAATGAAAAGTTTAACAATAACTTAATTGATGTGATAAAATATTTTTTTAATTGATGTATTTGTAAAATGATTATATTTCCTTTTTTCTTAAAAATAAATTTGGATTACATTTTGAGAAATATTTTTATTGATATTAACCATGTTTAGTTAAATCATTACTCTCATTACAGTTTAAGTACCTGAAACTGTTAGTTTCGTTATGATCTGAGTATCTGCTTATGAATAATTGTGAGTGAATTATTTGATATTACCAGTATATGTAATAATATACAAAAAAAAAATATACTTGTACAAAATTATATTGAAATTGAAATAAAATTAGAACAAAAATTATTCTAAAACTTTAATAACAAAATTTTAATTAATTAAAAATTAATAATTGACTTAATTAGTCTGAATATCACATTTAAGTTTATGTTTATAATTAAAATTAGACATACAAAAACTGGACGAAGATACCATGCAAACAAAAGTTATATTACAATAATTGAAAAATAAAAAATAAAATAATATAAATAACATATCAGCATGTACAGAATAATAATTTAAATCATTGGACATTTTTAATTTTGTATCTCTCTAATTTATATAATATACAAAAAGTTAAACATATGCCATGCATCATGGTAATCCAATGCATATAACAATATAACACCCTATAAAAAAACACACTCACTTAATTATTGACCTCAACATAATTAATTATACTTTAATAGAATATCACATAATAAATTATGATTACATTCCTAATCGATTAAAACTTTTTGAAGCACGGTTGATTATGTTCATAATAATAATGGATTATGTGGTGTCATCACCTACAACATCGCACTACAACATTGCAATATGTGATTTTGAACACAAAATATTTGTATTCTTATAATACATCAAATCTATTATATTCATCACATTATAGGCTTAAAAGCACAATTAATTATGACTCTACTATGCATATTCTATTACGTGCTTATTTTTATAAGCATAAACGATTACTCATTACCATAATTGATCATGGCTTAAATCCAGCATCATGTTACACGTTTCAGCTATGAACCAATAACACTTTTTTGTCATGCACTAATAAGGAATGGTGTTGGAGGAGAAGAAGAATAAAACAAGACTAAAATCCAATTGGTTTTTGTCTCATTTTCACCTTTGCGGGTGCGGGAAACAAATACAAACTTTTCTTTCCACTCATACAATATTCACATACAGTGGCTTAAGAAAAATAATATTTAAGTAAATAAATGGAAAAAAAAACTATTTGAATGAATATGTTATAGATTTAATCAAAACAAACCTATATATATACCCGTATATATAAAGGGATTCCCTATTAAAAACTAATTATCTTTGGTTGTACATAAATTTATCCTTATATCAATATTTTATTTTTATTATTTTATTATTTTATTATTTTATAATTATTTAAAATTAAATGAAAGAATTAATATTATATTTGAAAGAAATGGTTTAATATAAGCACTACATTTATTTAAAAATAATGAATTAAATAAAACTTTGAATTGAAACGTGATTTTGATAAACAGATACTTTAATCCTTAAACGGACAAAGAGGCACAATACAAAAGAAACACAAAAATTTAGTTTTTTTTTTCATTCTCGTCAATCTAAATGTATTTCTTATTGAACAAATATCATTATAGTTTATTTTATTCGGATCCATATCAATACAGGTTGTATAAATTCTGATTGTTTAATTGTTAATGCTCCTCATTTTTATTTCTTTTACTCAATTTTTCATTTTCTCGGGGACGGAAGAGGAAGAAGATAGAGAAGCAAAATATTTCATGAATATCCCAAACTGTTACTTGAATACCGAACCTTCACTGTTTAAGAGAGTGCACTGCATTTATTTGAGTAAAGAATGAGTCAAATAAAACTTTGAATTGAAATGTGATTTTGATAGACAATTACTTTATTAATCAAACGGACAAAGAGGCACAATATAAAATAAACACAAAAGTTTAGATTTCTTATTGAACCAATGTCATTATCGTTTATTTTGTTCTGATTCATATCAATACAGGTTGTATAAATTCTGATTGTTTAATTATTAATGCTCCTCATTTTTATTTTTTTTACTCTCATCTTGTTTTTCTTTGTTATTATATTTTTCTTTTTTAGCTTTATATCAGTAATAAATCAAAATTAGTGATTTACAAGTATTCATATCAATACAGGTTGTATAAATTCTGATTGTTTAATTGTTAATGCTCCTCATTTTTATTTTTTTTACTCTCATCTTATTTTTCTTTGTTATTATATTTTTCTTTTTTAGCTTTATATTAGTAATAAATCAAAATTAGTGATTTACAAGTATTGAGAACGAAGGAGGTGAGAAAGAAGTTGACAGGTGAAAATGGATGTTTATGAAAAAAATAAAAAATATTTCTGCTAGTTTTGTTAACATGTATTCTAGTTTGAAGTAACAAGTTTGACAATTTTTTTTTATCGATTTAAAAATTATTAAACTCCGGTATATCTACGTTTATTACTTGAAGATTTAGTTTATTTGAGCCAAGTCAACACCATATATTTCTTTATTTAACTTTTTTGGAAGAGGAAAGTCAAAAGAGAAATCATAAGCATAATTAAAAAAGAATATTATCAAGTTGAATGAGTATATTTTAATTTCCATTGTGTACTCCAGAAACAAATTCAGTTTATTGCTTTAATAACTGACATTTTGGTGTGCCTAGTGCCTACTTTAAAATCAATCCGTGATAAGCCATTGCTTATGACGTTTATTTGATGTTAACCACTTATTATTATATAATTAGTGCTGCTATACTATTATTACTATTATTAATTGACCAAGGCATAACTTCTGAGTTTTTATCCATCACTCGTGCTTTTGTCATATTCATGAAGGTAGGTAAAGGGCAAACTTTCTTTAGTGCATATTGAATTTTGGACTTATAATCACTTTGTTTGATCAGTACTATGAAGTGGAGGAGAATTTTCCTGTATGAATAATTTTTTATTTAAATTATACAATTGAAAGTTATAAAACAAAACTTACTCAAGATTCATAATGAATCATTTACTATAGTACAAAGAAAAGTTTGTAAAATAAAGTATATAGGTGGGGGACATTCCCATTCTATAAACTTGCATATGAAGGAAAATAATTTGTATACGTAGTGGTTATATTGTATTGAAGAAGTTCTTCTTTGAACTTGAACAAACTCTTCGGTGGAATTGTAGTTTTAAGTGTCTTCAGTTTGCTATATAATTTGCTATGTATTTTTTAGACATAACTGAACTCCTAGGTGAGTATAGAATTAACAATGAATTTTATAATAATATCGAAGTCTTAGCTTCGAAATATTTCCGTAACAACCAGTATCCCTTCCAAATCAGTTCAGGAACTAGAATAAATCCTCTGGTGTAAGACAAAACCTCCATAATCATGTGCTAAAATCTATAATGCTTTACTAACTCTCACTTTTATTGTAAATACTTATACTGATAGAATTAATTAAAGAACTAAGATCTCATGCAGTGACAATGTCACACGAGAAGATTTATTCACACGTTCAGTTCCAAATTCTAATCCAACTTCCTAATTTCATGGGGCAACGGATTAAGCTTGTTGCAATTATCACCATATCCTCACAATATAGTCCATGTTCAAATCTAATGGATTTGGAGATGAATCTGAAATTAGGATGGTACCATTCAAAAGCCTGGCTTATATTGCTACACACGTAGCAATATAAGCATCAAAGTGACAATTCCTCCACCATCTTTTGCCACAACTCAAGAGCAAGTGGTTAATCCGTGCATTATGACACAGGCAAATACAGTAAACAAAGGGTCAATACCCGGCTTTCTATTCTGTAACTAAACAATACGTTTATATATTGGAAAAAAAGTTATAAGTGGTTGTCCTATCTCGTGATGTGTACTTCAAGAGAATCCAGACAAAAAGGGCTGGTACAGAATCATCGCATATGTCAGCTAGTAAGCACCTTTAGGCACGTTCTTCGTCAGGAATACTTAAAACTGTTTTTTCATGGGAACGTGGTGACCCAAAAGGGACACTGAGTCTTCATGAGCAAGTGGTTTCAAGTTTTAAGGGGTTCCAAATTTAGGAAATGCATCTCTACGTGTCACCAAAATTTTATAAACATCTTCAGTGACCACTTCCCTCAATTTTGCACAGCAAAATTCCCAACCTTTTAATTGCATCTCAGGCACGTGGAATCCATAATATTTAAATAGTCTTACGACATTCTTCAACACAGGCACTCTATTTTCCTTCAATTTACCGGATGAAAGCAAAGAGACTTGTCAACCTAAAGCATTTGATCTTGTCTCGTACCAAACACACAGATAATGTTTTACTGAAAGAATACAGGTCAAACCAAAACGCTTCTCTAATCTTAAAGCATTATTTGCAAAGAATATGAAGTGCTTATGATATGTTCTCATTGAGGTAAAGATACATATATATACAATAAGCTTGGACTCTGCTTTAAGCTGCTCTACACTTGAGAAATAGGAATTCAAAACACTTTGCATGACGCTATTTTCGTCTCACTGGTAAAAGTTCCCAAATATACTTGAATACCTTCTGATGTTCGAGAATTTCCAATGACCTATTTCACATCCGTCTTTTGCTATCTCTAGAAAGAGTTTGTGAAAGGGGATTTATATTTATAAATGAAGTTATGAATGCACTGAATATGTAAAAACTATCACTCTTAACAAATTTCATAATCGGCATAGACTTCCCATGCAAGAAGTATTAGTTATGCCAACATCAGCGAACCTTACCCTTTACTTGTTCAACAGATCTTTGTAGTCGAAGTTGTTTCACCCGATCCAAAACACGTCAACAAAAGACTTTTTAGAAATGTTCCTATACCAGGAAAGACTTTTTTGATTAAGAAATATGGAAGGATGAAAGGTTAAAAAACACTATGTCACATGAAAACAAGGATGAAGATGCTTCCATGTTGCAACATATTATGACAATGAATAATCTGCAACAACGAAATGAAGAGGCTAGAAAAAGGGCTAAGGAGATCTAACTAGCACAAGAGGAGTTTGGAAGCGAGAGCGAGGAGACCAAACCAAACAGTTTGTTGCCTAAAAGATAAGAGACCTTTTTTACATCAAGTAACATGGGGTGAAACATTGAAAGAATACCTAGGACATTTTTGTAGCATCATAGTAAAAATTCCTCACCCAAATTAGGGGTGTCCATTGACGTCTTCATTAAAGGGCTTCACATTAGTCTATTCAGAGAGTCATTGATATAAAGAAAAGCAGAGAACATGACAGGTAAAAAATCCCATCTTAGGGAACTAAGGAATGATCAGTTTCGAAAGAATGAGGCTTCTCGCTTTAAACATAATGGCGTGATTAAGTCGAGACCTTTTACCATGACAAAATAAAGTTGTTAAAGGATATGAATCCAATTAAGTGGTTGTAATTTTCAATCAGATCGGATAAGCAACTAAGCAGTGATCATGACACATGGTGCGAGTTCCACTGCACATATGGGCATGATACAAAGAAGTGTTTCACATTAATTTGAAAGCTTGAAAAAACCTCGTTAAGGAGGAATGCTTGGCGATTCAAATACCGTGGTAGACGATATTTACTGCAAAATCTTAAAAAATTATGTTTTCGATTGAAAATGAATTTTCAGGGAAACACAAACCTATTAATTATATGTTTTTTCGTTGTCAAGGAATTCATATTTAACTCTCTTGCATTTGAAGTAAAAGAACATTGAACCATGGTTTTTGTCAATTTTTTCATCGGTGAGTTTCACTTTTTCTTGATTGTATTTCTTTTCGACTCACATTTATTTACATTTTAACTTTACATTTCCTTTTATCTTTTAATACATTCTAAATCATTCTAAATTTACATTTCATCATGCCTTATTTTACTTTTATAACTTTTACATTTTTGCAATTTTTACATTTTTAGTGTAGTTTAAGTTTTAGTCATTTGTATTTTCTTGCAATTTACTTTTCATGTTCTATTTTTGTTATTTTTCGTTTTCTTTTAAGTACAACTATTAGCCACTCTAGTTATCTATTATTAATTACTAATTAGAGTGTTTAAAAATTTGTACACGGTTTGTTTTAATTCATTTTACTTTATGCAATTTAGTCAGATAATTTATCATTCCTTACTTATTTATTTATTTATTTATTTATTTCTCTTACTATATAACTATTAGAGAAATTTAACATATTATTGTCTTTTGGAGTCTAATAGATGTACTTAATAATTTCTTTTACAAATTGTCTTTTGTGTTGCATTTTTCATTTTATAACAAGTTTACTTTTCATTTCATTCATGATTTTACAATTCTTTGATGTTCTTTACTTTTTAACGTTTATTGCATATGTTATAGTAATTTTCTTGCTGCAAAATCTTGTTTATGTTTTTAAGTTGATAATTTGAATTCTCTTTTTAGTACTTTATATTTTACTATTTGTTTATTTTCAAGTCATTTACATTTATGGTGTCATTAAACGATCTATCAAGCGATTGTCTTGTTAGACGGTGTAGTGTACAATTTGTCTTGTTAGACGTTCTAGTGGTTTTGTTGGATTGGTCGTATATATTTTTTGGGGTTTGTAGTTTCTGTCCCTTTGCACAAGATTACGATCATTGTTAGGATGAGAGTTTGAAAGGTGTTGTTAGGATGAGAGTTTGAAAGGTGTTGCGTTGCAGTAGTTTCTTTGTTTTTGGCTTACTAATGTAGATGAACATTGAACATCTTGTATAAGGATTGAAACATTATAAAACGTTTCATTTTATTTTATTTATTCATTGCTGAGAAGAAAAAAAAAATTGTCTTACATTTTACTTTCACATTCTATAATCGAAAATGAAATTTCGCATTTTAATTTATAAAGAAATAGAATATTAAACAATGAATTCATTTAACATATTTGCTTTGTTTTGCTTTGATATTCAATCTAAATTGATTTTATATTAATTAGAATAAAATTTAATATTTTTATTTGAAAACTGAACAGAATAGAATAATGTTCAACCACATAACAACCGTGTAATTTTTTTTAAAAACCATTAAATCATGGCAGTTGGTAACTTAGAAAACAAGTGACAAGTTGACCAATTATACTTCCCACTTATTAAGAGGAACAAAGAGTTATAAGTTATAACCATATTTATATTTAAATAAGTATAAATTTCCATAGAAATTTTAATTCATAATAATAAGAGATTATAAAAACTAATTAATAATAAATACTCAAGAGAGGTGACTATAAAAATATATAAAAAATATTTAAAACTAATTATAGAAGTGAACTAATTCTAAAATTATATCAAACAAATACACAACTCATCTTTATTACATTATTACTTACACTATTATTTGGTCAAGCATTAACTAAGTTATGTGTTTGTTTACTAGTAACCTTTTGTTCCTTTTCATATATATATATATTAGTTATTAAGTAAGAAATAATGGAAACTAATTAATAATAAATATTTTGGAAAATAACTATAAAAATATTGAGAAAAATTAGTTTAAAAATAGATATTTAAGTCAAATTAAATATAAAAACATATAAACACAAAGACTAACTCGTTTTTGTTAAATTATTATTTAATCAAATATTAAATAAGTTCGTTCACGACGAATCATTGTATTTATATCCCTATTTCAACCTATATATTTATTTATAAGAAAACTTTGATTATATATATGTATATATTAAATATCTTATTAAATACTTTCTTTTAAGACAGCATATATGCTTATTCTTATGCATAAAATTCTTTAATTTATGTAAATTATTATTTATTTATATCTCTTTAATAGATATTAAAATTGTCTAAATAATGTTTAGATAAAACTGTGTCATGGAATTAAATGCGTCTAAATAATAATTTTAAATGATTAATTTCATAAAAATCATGTGTTTTTATATTTAAAGGGCCCACTGTTCGAAATATAATATAACAACATACTATATATAAAAGTGAAATGAAAATTTATTTCATTCAATATTTATATCACAATATTTATTTTAAATATTTGATACATTTTAAAATAGCACTTTTTTTTTTTGTTGAAAGAGTGTAAATAATCAATAAATATAATTTTTTTAATTGAAATATAAACTCAACATTCAAATAGTAATTTTTTTCTTAATTTGAATTTCAAATGAACTTCACACTAATTATCATTATACTTTGAAAACACTCACATTCAAGAAAAAAATATAAAAATAATCTTATCGCATTTCCAAAAAGCCAAAACTAGCATGTGTGCAGGTAGGGTCGAGTTTCTGATTGTTTTTACATTTTGGGAAAATTCGATTCACTAACCGTTCAAATGAAACAAATATTTGCCGATAAAACAGGATGAAGACAAGTGGATGTCGTGTATAACACGAAAACGAAACTCGTGTGAGCACGAGGCTTACCATAGACCCATCAACAATTTCCCTTTCCCGCCGCTTCACACACTATGTCACTCCCAAACTGAAAATTCTGTTAATCCTTCCTTCAAATTCATCTCCTCCATCTTAACACAGCACAACCAAACCAATAATCAATTCATGATATCACTGTCACGGTGTCCATGCCTTTGAAAAGCTTTATCCGGCGGAGACTATTGTCTCTGCTCCAGCCATGGCTCCGAGAAGAGCCTCACCTTGATCTCCAATTAGGTTTCCTCTACTCTCTCGCCGTTCTCACCAACCTCAGCTTCGACGTTTCCTCTCTTAACCTCCTCTTCGGCGCTCCCGCGTTCTTGTTCATCAAGAATCTCACCGTCGATCGCATCACCTTTCGATTCTCCCCCTGGTTCCCTCCGGCCTTCACAATCGAACTTCACGGCGTGCGCATAGTGCAATCGTTCGAGTAATCAAACACTATCAGCTCTATTTATTTATTATTTTTTTCCTTAACAGTTGATGTAACCGTTTTGTTTGAAGGAAGCCGGAAGCCGAGGAATGCGTGGCCCGGTTGCGAAATTCGAAGTATGATTATTCAGATTATCTTCGAAAAAATCTCTCGGAACTTGACCCAGAGGTAAGGAATGCACTTCTCCGAGTCTGAATTTACCACTCTTACTGAGGTTGATGACGAGTGTTAGTCTTGATGAGGTTCTTTATTGGTCTGGTAACGAATTTGATCACAAATTAAATGAGATTAGATCTTAAGAATGATTTATTTAGTTCTTATCAGTTGCTTTATCTGGTAGGATGGTACTTTGTCTTGTTTGATTGTATTATTAAGATATTTGGTAGAATTATTACTTAAAATCACTGGTTTTATCAGTTTTATTTGAGATTGATTTTGAAGTTTCAGGATGCTCCGGTGACTGTAGGGATAATAAAATGCGTGGTTCTTTTTCTACTCTGACAATATACTGTGGAGAACAAGCTTTCTAAGTAATAAGATAAAACAGACTTCCTAACTGTTTTTTTGAGTTTAACAATGTTAGGGAAGAAACCACTCACAGGGAAAGGAACCTATAAGAGGATTACAGAAAATAATACTTTGTATTAATGATTCAAAATTGTATATGCACATAAGTGCAACATTTGCATATACACACTCTCTATTCTATACAAACATAAGAGGTTCCTTTTATACCATACTAACAAAGACACTAACACCCTTTTTAACTGTCTACCAGCTTCTGTGACTTAAGCTACAACTATTTACACTCCCGTTTGATTTAAATCATGCCTACAAAAACCATACCAAGTCTTTCCTTCAGTTCTTCAAATCTTTTACAGATTTGATGTATGTGAACAACTTAATTCCTCCAACTTCTTCTAATTTGGGTTCATCCATCAAAATCTCAAGCCAAATAGCTCAGCAAGCACTTGTGATTGATATATGTTTTGATTCTTAAAGAGGCACATGCCCAAGCTGCTGATTTTTTGTTTTTTTGCTTCCCCATGCTGATTTAATCTGTTCAATATAATAAATTATGGTGTTAACTGTCACTGGTTACCTTTTGTATTAATTGTAGGGCTGTTCATTGCATCACATTTTGGAGAAGATCTTATTTGCTGTTTCTGAGAAAAAAAATTTAACAATATCTTTTTGGAATCTCATTTTGAAAAACTGTCATCTAGTGGCACATCACATTCATGTGGAGGTTCAATTGCCAATCTTAAATGACGAGTTTATGTTTTTTGGGGAAATAATTGAGTTTAGTGCAAGATCTAAATGTGTGGATCAAAACTGTCTTCTTAGAGGTTTTCTTGGTACAATTTTTATTCCAACGAAAGAGAACACTGTTATATTAAAAGGCGATGGATTCAGGGTCAGATTAATTGGAAAAAATTCCACAGACCATGCTTTGGTTTCTTCTGATGTGAAAATTTATATTAAATTCAGAGATCTTAAGCTGGTAAATTGCACTCTCTGTATTCCAGAACTGGCTACTTCAGTATCTCCAGATGGCATTTCTGCATGTCTACTTTTTCACAAATTGCTATCTAACAAGTACAATCATTCTAGAAGTGCTGGAGAATTATGGAAAATAGCTGCCAGCAGAATTGGCCATGTGGCTGTAACTCATAGGTTGTCATTATATAGATTAGTTGGAGTTATAGGTCAATGGATAAATTACCTAAATGCTTATGAGAATATCTTGCTGTTATTTGGATATTCTACTAGCTGCACATGGAAAAAGTTCATTTCTAAAATGTCTCATAATAAACTGCTTTTAAGTTCTGCTAGACATCATTGGGAGTTGATCTCTGACATTGAGAAAAAGTTGCCTATTGAAGGCATATCGCTGGCAAGGAGAATAGCCCGTCACAGAGCAGCATTGAAGTTTTCAATTAATTGTCACGAGGAATTTGCTACTACAAATAAATTTTTTCGTCCTTTTCTTTTTATTCTGGGATTTATGTGGAAAGTGATCTCTATGACTATCCATTGTCTAGCAAATATATTTTCTGGGAAAAGAATAGTGCAGGATTCAGATATTGATGGACGTTGTTTAGATTCGTTGGAAAGTCTTATTGAAGACGCTTGTCAAATTTATTGTCTTACCATCAACTTTGGGAAAATCATAATGACAGTTTCCAAAATCAACAATAGTCATCCATCTGTATACGAAAAGTTACAGTCACCTGCTGGGATTGTCTGCTCAAATGTCCTTTCGATATGTTTTTGTATTGATGCTTTGTTATTAGTATCTGTAGATGATATTTTTGAGCAGAAAGTCTTTCTATCATGTGGGCAAATGAAGGTTGAATCTACACCTCCGACAATGTCAGCGGATGCATGTACAGTGAATGAACTTAGTTCAGCCAAAGGAAATGAAATTGGAGGTGTGAATCGAAGGGAATCTATTATGTGGGTTGCACCTGCCAAAATATTTCTTCTCTCAGAAATTGATGCAGGCCAAACTGAAGATTCTTGTGATGCTTATATTGAAAGCTTCATGGAAAAGTTGTCCATGAGTTGGAAAAGAGTTTGCAGAAAACTGAATGAAAATGAGATTGAGTATTCTGAAAACCCATGCCTTCTCTCTAAGGTTGAGATATCTTCCACGTGCCAAGACCATAAGAATCCAAATTTTGGATTTTGTGAATGTGGTTTAATGCTAGGGAAATTAAATTTAGTTTTGAGTCATTCTTCAGTATCATTGCTGTCTCTAGTTCTTGGTAAGATCGAACATGGTATTTACTGGGAGGACAGCAGGGAAGTGTCCATTGGTTCAGATTTTACTGACAGAGCTGAAATTGCTTGGGCTGACAAATATGACTGTTATTCCAAAGAATTGATTATGATCTTGCTTCAAAAGCTTCCAGAGAAACACATTAATTTTGGAGTATTTTTTGATGGTCTTTCTGTTAGATTTTCACACAGAAGGGAGGCCAATCAAGAGATTGATGACATTATCAGTCGGGACAATTTTGATCTCACTTTTGATTTCCATGAGATTAAAGGGGTTGTCAGTACATCTTCATTTGATATGATACCATTGACAGGTCAATTGGGGCATGGCAATGCTAAATCAGAGTGTGTTAAATTGGAGCCTCGGGTGATTGAAATTCCAAAACCAAATAATGGTAAATATTCATCCTCAGGAAAAGTTTCAATACATTCCTTCCTTCATCTAAATGGCACAAATGCTTGCTTGGAGAAACCAGAAGAAAACCATCCGATTCAACTTTTTCTATTGAAGCCAATTACCGTCCATATATTGTCCTTTAGGTAGGATCTTTGGATACAGGCTGATACTTTGTTTAATTATCAACTTCCTCTATTTTATGTGATGCTTTCTTATGTGTTCTTATATCTTGATGAATTATTTCTTTACTCCTTGGTTTTGCTCTTGACATTTTAATTTCTGGTTTGAATTAAATATTAAAAAGTGTCGAACACGTTTTTATTATGTTCTTGTGTATCATGAACTGTGATAAGTTGATATATGTGATGGCTAGCATATTGGTCATGATGGTGACTTAATTTGATTAGGTCTGGTTTTTCACCCCTAGATGGAAGCTCTATTAGTCCTATCATCTTGAGTTTCTCTTTTTTGTGTTTTGGTACTTTTTGTTTTCCAAATTAAACTCATGCTAAGGGAAATAGTAAGTTTTTCTCAAATTTTAGGTAGCTTGGCAGTTGGCGGTTACGGAATAAGTCTGCTGATGGATTACCAACTGAAATTGATGTTAAGTTTAATATGATTAAACACAACATTTTTGAGACCACATTGAAAATGCTTGAGAAACTCCTTAAGAGAATGAAATCTACCCAAATTGCCAAATACAGACACAATATCTTCCTCAAAACCCCTACTTATTTTCTAGGAATCCATAACTTCTACACATCACTCACCTGCATACTTAGACACACAACTGCTGCTTAATTGTCTTGCAGATTTAAGTACATAACACTACATAACCATGCTGCCTTATTAAATACTATAGTTCTGCATTATTAAACACATTTTTGTCCTTAGTGACTGCCACCCAGCAGAGTCCTTATAGGTGGTTGATTAGACTCTTGAGAATTGAGTCCCGCAATTTGGTTTAACTAGAGCCATGTAAGGAAATAAAGAATTATTTTATTATTAACAATCAAACCAATTACATTCTCATAATCTCTATTTGTAATAGTCAAATCCTTTAAAATAAGGAAATAAAAATATGCTGAAATGAATAGGAAGATTCTGAAAATATTTTTTCCGAATTACTATGGAGATTGAGAATATTTATCCTAATAATATGCTATTTACAACACTATCCTCAAGTTTGTAAATGGATATCAATCATTTTCAACTTGCCCACAAGATCTTGAAATCTATCCTAAGGAGGCCCTTTAGTGAAAATGTATGATATTTGAAGTCTTGTAAGGACATGGGTTGTAACCACTATGTCCTTGTTAAGATTATCTTTGATAGTGTTTGTCAATTTCAATATGTTTGTTCCTATCGTGTTGGATTGAATTATAGTAACAAAACCTACATAGATTGCATTGACATATATCTTATCGGTCAAAGTGTCTTCTTTCCTGAATAGCAGCCCGTTTCTTGGGCCGGACTTCAAACAATGCAGAATTTTGTCAACTTCTTGCATGTGTCTTTCTCTTGGATCATGCATACACTGACTTACCATAGTAATTGTATAAGCAATGTTTGGTCTTGTGAAAAATAGATAAATAAGTTTTTCTACCAATCTCAAGAGAGCTCTTTTCACTTCCAATTTCATGATTTTGTTTAATTGGAACTCCTGAGGTTTTACGTACTAGCTTACTTGTTTCTTTGAGAAGATCAAGTACATATCTATTTTGGGAGATGAAATCCCTTTTTTGTAATTATTAAGAAGTGAACTTTAAGTCTAACTCAACCTTAAAAAACCGGTTCAAAAGGTCTTTATCTCTAATTAATGTCGGATCTTCAACACACCCCTTCACGTCGAGACTTGCTAGCTCGTGTGTGGGGCTATATAATGGGTGGCCCGATAGCGGGTGACGTGATCAGTCCAACAAACTCTCATTAGGATGGACTCTATATGGCTCTGATACCATATTATACATCAACTAGAGACAAAGACATTTTCATAGTAGTTAGGCTTAAAATCCACTTAATATGATATTAGACTCATTTAGAGTCTATCCTAGCGAGAGTTTGTTAGGCTTATCAGGCCGCTCGCTATCGACCACCTATAAATATATAGTCCCACATCAACTAGAGATAAAGACATTTCATAGTATATAAATGAGTGCAAACCTCATCTTATGAGCCGGTTTTGTAAGATTGAGTTAGATTTAAAGTCCACTTCTTAATAGTAATAAACAACTTTTATACAAAGAAATACTTGAGTTTTCGCAAGTCTTTCATTTCAAAGAATAACTTGTATTAATAGTAATAAAAAATTCAATCTTGTTTGAAAATATTTGAAAATAGGAAGCAAATTGATAAAACATTGTAGTTTAATTTAGGTAAAAACAAAATGTTTTCTTGAAGTGAAAGAGGCCGTGTTAGACTAGCTCTATGTTACTTTGGACTTCACTTTATGTGATTTATGTGGTTTTTTGATGAATAAATACATTTTCATCTTGATAAGAAAGAAATTCTTCTGAGTAAAGAGAGGGCAAAGATATGATTTGATTACATTAAGTAGAGAAATATGATATTATTTGATATGGAAATATCTTCCCAAATATTTCCCATTATTCGATATTGATTTTGGATTATTTTATCTCTTTTTCATTATAAATAAGAATACTTTTGGATGTACACAAGTCATAGAATTCATTATGTTCCTTCTCGGTTTCTCTTTTCTCATCCTTTATGATTTATTTTGTCACTAATCCTTTCAACAATGATGATTACTAAGATAAATGGCAATAAATTTTGAAGATTCACAAGCCTTTCGTTGCAATTTCCTCTACTATCCATGATACAGAACTGGACCAGAGTTATAGTAGAACTGTTAGAAGAGAAAAATAAATGTTTTCTGGGTATGTTTGAGTGATTATTGCACCCAGCAGAATGGATTTATTTATATACAAGAGAATTACAAAGATGATTAATGCAAAAAAAGAAAAACAATGAGAGAAAAATTAAGATACCACTACTTCCTATGATGTCTTGGACCTAGCTATACCAATTACCAAGGCAACTTTGAAAAATAAATATTAAAGGAGTTCTTGTTCTTATTTCCAGAAGTCTACCTCTAGCTGAAGGATAAATGTTTTCATTCCCAGCTTGCATACAATTCTTTCGAATACTGAACTGCATAATCATTTGGTAAGAATATTTGGGAGTTGATTTTGTGACCTCTTGGAGTTGCTTTTCTAACTACTGTTTTTTTTGGAGCTCAATTTTTATTTATTTTTTAATTAGTTGGAAAGTAAATTATTTTCTTGTAACGAGCTAAAGATTAGTAAGTTTAATCTTGAGGGGGAGTGATTGAAATATAAGGAATATCTGAAGATATTATCTTATAATATTATAGAGTATGTTAGATGATATCTTAAGATTTATTCTTCATTTATATTTTGCTCTATTTCCTCTTTTAATTAGGGTCTTTATAAATACGAATATCTTATTAGAATGACATTTATTAGAATATGAATTATAGGTAGATGATATTATGTATATAGGAATAAAGTCTCTCATAATTTTTATATTTTTTGTAATTAACTTATATTAAATGGACTCTGTTTTGTAGTTCACATACATAGTTTTTATTATCTTTTACAATTATTTTTCTTCTAACATTTACTATTGTTTATATTGCAGGGATTGCATTTATTCCTTGAGCACAACAATGTCTGCCTTTTCAGCTGCTTGTAACATAACAGCTGAAGGATTCATCGTGTTGTCATTTTTGGACGAGGTCTATATGATATATAAGGTGGATATCTTTTCTCCCTATTTAGGTCTAATGATATTTATTTTGTTGGATAGGTACATGAATAACTTCATTGTCTGAGTGTTATTAAATATTTCTTAGTATTTATCAAGTGATAAGTTAGTACTATTCTTTATTGTTAAAATAAGAGAGAAGCATAGGTTGAATCCTATTGTGTATGTGGAGCACACAAGGTTATGCATTTATAAATAAGAAAATAAAAAAAGATGGGCCTAAGCCCATTATGTCTAATACTCCCCCTCAAGCTGGGGCATATAAGTCATATGTACCAAGCTTGTTACAATTCTAGGTCCACCTAATGATTTAGTAAAAATATATGCTAGTTGATCATTAGAGTTAACAAACTTAGTCTTGTTATCTCCATATACAATTTTTTTCTGAATAAAATGACAATTAATCTGAATATGTTTGGTCCTTTCATTAAAGATGGGATTTGAGCTAATATGAAGAACAACTTGATTGTCACACATAAGTGTGATTTGAGTGACCTCTCCAAATTTTGACTTTTAAGTAACTGTTTAAGCCAAATAAGCTCATAAGTAGCTAAGGCTATACCTCTATATTCTGCTTTTGCAATAAATCTTGCCACAAAATTTTGTTTCTTAGTCTTCCAAAAGATCAAATTATCACCAATGGAGACACACTATCTATAAGTGGATCTCCTATTAGAAGGAGAGCATGTCCAATTGGCCTTTGAATAACATACAACTTTAGTGTGATTATTGTGTCCATACAACAAACCTTTTCCCGGAGGACCTTTAATGTACTTTTAATTTACGAATCACAACATTCCAATGATTTGCACATGGAGAATTAAGAAATTGGCTCACCACACTAACTGCAAAGGAAATGTCGGGACGAGTAACGGTAAGATAGTTAAGTTTTCCAACTAATCTTCTGTACTTCTCAGGATCTGAGCATGACTCCCCTTGATTAGGTAGGAGTTTGACATTGGGATCCATGGGTGTGTCAACAAACTTTGAATTCATTAACCCACTTTCCTCCAAAATATCCAATGCATACTTCCTTTGGGAGATAACAATTCCATTGTTGAATTGTGCCACCATAATCCCCTAGAAATATCTATGTTTGCCGACGTCTTTGGTCTGAAAGTGGTGACAAATGTGTTGCTTTACCAACGAGATGTCATGGTGATCATTGCCTGTAAGTACAATAATTCTACTGAATAAATACACCCAACACTCGAGTGATGATAAAATACTGAATGATGTACCTCACTATGAGTCATACCAAATTGTTGAACAATTTCTTTGAAAAAGGTTTGAAATATAGGAAACAACTCAGAATGATTTTTCATTAAAAACAACCAAGTACATCTTAAATAATCATCAATAAAAGTCACAAAGTACTAAATGCTAAATTGGACTTAACACGACTTGGTTCCCAAATGTCAGAGTGAAGCATGTTGTGAGACACTACTAGGAAAATAACTACGAATGTTGTAGATGACATCAATTGTTCCAATGCAAAGGCCAGGTGGGCTAAGTCACTGTTGAATCTCAGCGTTTGCGCCCTAACTATGAGCTATAGTTTTTGGCTCAGTGATAAAGGCTTGATCCAACATGTAAATGATCTGTTTGGAAGTGACACCTGTTATGAACTTAAGGTAAGTTGCCTACAATGATGGCTAGGCACAAGAGGGTCCTACTCCGGAGGTGGGGTACATAATTGGTCAGCAGCAAGGGCTGAGAACAGTTGAAAATAGGCTCCTAGATTGGGAATGATGATGTCAACTTTAATGAATAGTTTCTTGATATCATTTATGGATATTAAAATTGTGCCAGACATTATATTTATAGGTTTAGCAATATGCTCACTCTCCTTAAGCAAGACAAAAATTTTTAATTGCTAACTAAGAATCAGCTGTCCTTTTCAATAATTATGGTATAGCTAGTGCAGGACTTCAAAACTACATGGTTGTTTTGTTTTCCTTTTGCTTTCTGTGCAACAAAATATTTAAGAAATGCAATTCTGTGCTAATTTATGCATGTACATTACCAAATAATGACTAAAGGATATTTTTCTCTATTGTCAGGCAGTTGCAAGTTTGTCTTCTGAAGTGTGTTATCTGTTTAGTAGTAGTTCTGGCGATACTGATATCATGCATCCTGAAATTATGAAACAAGAATCATTGTTCGCAGCACCTGATATAAGTGAGACAACTAACAGAAGGGCTTTACTGAGAAATAATGTCTGCCCTTTTTTTATTAATGTGAATTGCAGATTTAAGTCTATGGAGATTGTTCTTCATAATTCTAGGACAAGTGATGGTTTACAGAGTTTTGCTACTAATTTTCACTCATTAACTGGCAACAAAATGGCTGTGCATAAGTTGCCTGACCGTGGAATTTGGATGTTGGTTCAGCACACAACTATTGAAATATTGTGCGAAGAAAGGAAAATGGATCTCCTCACTGATTTATCAGGAATCTTTTCTTTTGTTTTTGAATATAATAATTCAATTGGAACCGATATTGATCATATTGTACCTGACAGTTTACTACTGCAGTCTATTAATTGCTTACATGAAATATCTATCTCTGGTTTCTCGTTTACTTTAAGCTTGGGTCTTGTTCAAAATGCTCCGTCTTCAGGAACTGCAGGAAAAACATTTGGTAGTTGTAATGGAAATTCTTCTTACTTTGTACAAGAAACTAGTTTGACAGCCTTTGAAAGTGCAAGTGATCTATCTCCACAATCAGTTCTAAAAATGGGGTCTCCATCAAAGGCCAGTGTCCCAGCTTCAACAAATCACTGGTTACTAATGGATGTTGCAGTAAGTAGTATCTTTATAGGGAGATCCTCATTGAAGAGTGAACTGATTCAAGCACATGAATTGAATAAGCTTCTGTTTTTGCTTTCAATTGGTGGAGAATTTCATATGATATCCTGGGAGATTCAGGTAATTATTTAAGGAGCTAGAAAGGGAAATATAATCTCGCAGGCATGTTCCTGCATCTTTCATTTGCCCTTTGTATTACAAATTGAATCTCAGGGACTTTATCTTTTTTACAGATGAAGCTATATTCTGTGTCAGGATTTAAGTTATACAACTTGTCATACTAAAATATTAATGGTATTGAGCAGGGTGGATTCATTTTTCTTGAAACAACATCTTTGCCAATGGCCATGGATAGCTATTCTTCATATCTTTGCTATATTGGCAATCTCACTTCTGATGCAAAACAACCTAAAATAGGCATCAAGAAGGAAGAGAATGCCAGAGAGAACTATACTTCAGATGATGTTATTGATCACAGAGCAATTAGCACTTCTCAACAAGCTGCAAGTAGATTGCCAGAAGCATGTGACTTTTCTTTGTCTCACTTTGATTTTGTTTTAGCACATGAAAATGAATCTGGTACATAATCTCTACTCTAGTTTTGTAGTGTAACTGTATATTTTTTTCCCAAATATAATACAATTCAGTGCTGCAGGTTGTATCCAAGAAATTGTAGTAGAGGTTGACATCCATATGAATTTTGAATTGGCAACTACTGGGAGAAAATTAACAATTGACCTTTCTCGTTTATCAATCCTATCTCAAACTATTCAAAGGAGAATGGAAGATGAATCAGCAATTCCCCATTTTTCTTCCGTCACATCAAAAGATTTGTCATCTTTGCATGCTTCAGGAGATCCTCTTTCAGGATTTCATAACTTTTGTGAATTGAACTCAATCAGTGATGCAAGTAGTTCAAAAAACACTCTTCCTGTTCAGATAATTAGTCATGAGAACCAAATTTTGAAAAACTTAAGAGCTTTCCTGTCACTGGAGAGGCCAGATAATGGCGATATGCATTTGTCTCAGTGTTGGTTTGGCATTGGTTCTCTTTTAGGTTTTGATATTACACTTTCTATATCTGAAATACAGGTGAGCTTATAGTATTATTAATTTATTAAATATTTAGTCAGTAGTTGTCCCTGCTACTTTGTTTTTTCAATCAAATTTGTCAGCCTTTTGTCAATGCTGCATGCACTGCTTCTATTGCTACAATTGTTCTAACTTATGTTTTGTTATGACCATATGCCAGACAATTATGTCAATGTCCTCTTCACTCTCTGAGATAGCCAGTCAGAATGCAATAAAAAAATTGGAGAGAAATCATTGGTCTTCTATCCATGATGTTGACAATTGTTTGGAAGCAGTGATTCCTGATGGTACTCAGACTCCAGCTATATGTTATCTGTTTATAATCTTCTGTGAAATCTCAATTGTAATTATCAATGATCATGTGTAGGGGCAATTGTTGCTATCCAGGATGTCAACCAACACATGTTTTTTACAGTTGAAGGTGAGGAAAAGACTTTCAGAGTAGGTGGTATCATTCATTATTCTCTGGTAGGAGAAAGGGCTCTTTTCAGGGTAAGAAGTATGTTTAGAATATCTATCCATTTTTTTTAATTCATTGTTCAATCTTCTTCTCTATCTCTTAGTTGCTATAAATTTTGCAGATCTCTTTCAATCATAATTTATTGTCAAACACTTAATTGTCTCTTTTAAAAAAATGATGTAATTTTAAGGTCTTAGCAATGCATTTGAGTTTATAGTTCGGATTTAACTACTGTAAAATGAGAATAAAAGGTGTTTCCACCCTTTATTTCTACTAAGTAAACTTACACGTAAAATCAAGGGTTGTTACACCCTTAATTTCTGACTTTCGAAGAGTCAAACCCTTATGTTTTATACGAGTTTGATCTAGAACATGTTTGTAGTTTATATACATGAAAATTACAAATACAAAATTACAAGGGAATGGTTAAATTAAACACTATTACTAAGATACATTGAACACTGATTGGGACTTAGGTATTATGGGTGCCGAATTCCTACACCAAGTTGTATGAGATGCTCAGTGGAATATTTATGTGTTTGGTTCTTCCCTTTTAATAACTAGCTTGCAAAGAGATATTAAAGTGTAAGAGCAACAATCCTTTCAATTCATCCAATTAGAGATATTAATTAACGAGTTAAGACTTAGAAAATATAAACATTGTTGAAATGATTGGTGACAAAACAAGTATTGTAGAGGTACTACTCTAGTACCGTGTTGAGAAGAGAGAAACCGAGAAGATATATAATGAATTTCGTGGGTTGTGCACACGTATGAGGATTCTTATTTATAATGAAAAGGAGATGAAAGGATAAGGAATAAAATCAATATGTAATAATGGGAAATATTCTGTAAGATATTTCCCAATCAAATTGAGTCAATAATCAAATAGGTCCTTAAAAGATGAGTGCGTTTGCGGATTGACCCCTAATTAAAGTTTCCATGTAAATTAGTTCTTGAAAAATTTATTTGCTTGCATTACAGTGGAACATTAATGTGGTTCAACTTCCTATAGTGTTCTGTGAAATCGTCTATTTACATTGATAGGATGCTGTTGCAAACTTCTATTGCTGAATGCTTTCACTCTTGCTTGTGAACTACGGTGTAGATTATATTTTTCTCTGTTTTGTCATTTAGCTAAATTTCTTGTATTTTTAATTGGAAATACTGGCTGTTTTTGTTTCTAGTGTCATGTTGTGTACATAGCAAATGTGTCATCTAAGCTTTTCCACAGGTCAAACATTGTCTTCAAAGGAGGTGGAATTCTACAGTTTTGTGGTTTTCCTTTATATCATTGTTTGCTAAGAATGATATGGGTGTTCCATTGAGATTAAATTTTCGACCAGGATCATGTTTTGTTGACATCTGTTGTCCTAACGATGGAGGATGTGCACTATGGAGTGCCAATCCTGCTCAGGGTGAAAATGATGTAGGACTCATTGACTCAGAGGTTAACAATCAATCGTTCAAGAGGACTTTCTACCTTGTGAACAAAAAGAACGACTCTGCTATTGCTTTTGTAGATGGTGCTTTAGAGTTTGTCAAGAAGCCTGGAAGTCCAATCAAGTTCAAATTTTTTAATGATATTACTGCTGCTTATGGTGCTTCGGAGATAGCTAGCTATCCTAGAATGGCTACAGAAACTACTATATACACAGATGAAGAAATTACTTCATGGCAAGGTGGAAAACATCCTTGTATTGATATTAAAATTGAAAAAGTTTCTCTGAATATTGTTCATGAGCTTTCAGATACAGAGTATCTCTTTCCTCTCATTTCTTTACTCCTGAACAGTACACAACTCAATATACAAATATCAGCAAAAAAATACAGGGTCATAAGCACATCCAGTGCAGTAGCACATTATTTTGATGTTGAAAGAAACTCATGGTTAGTTTAAATTCTCATTTGAAATATTCACTTAGCTTTTACACACATTTGAATTGAACTGCATTCGTGATATTATTTATTTTTCTAAAATTTTAGGGGAGAACTTCTACATCCTGTGGAAATTTGCCTTTTTTACCGGTCTAATATTGAAGCTCAGCTTTCAGAATATAGATCTGATGCTGTGCCTGTAAATTACTTCTGCAGAATGAAAGAGGTTGTTAAAGTTATATATGCCTTCTGGTTCTTTATTTTCATGTTGACATTATATATTATTTTCTAAATTTTTTTGATCATCTGGACAGCTGGACGTTTTCTTGAATGAGAACTCATTGGACATGCTTCTCTTTGTGATTGGGAAATTGAATCTATCTGGTCCTTATTCAATGCGAAACTCCATCATTGAGGCTAACTGCTGCAAGGTTCTATATGGTGCATCAACTTGTTTTTACCATTATAATGAAACAAGTGGACCTAATTGATGGTCTTTCATTTTCCATTTTTGCTTAAGCTCGTAATTTTTGGTTTGAGCTTCTCTTTTTCTCTATCTAGTTTACCTTATGGCAAATAAGATAATGTTTTAAGCTCTACCAAATTAGTAGTGCAATTGTTATAATTATGATCAACTAATAATAATTGCTAGATGGCAGGTGGAAAATCAATCAGGCTTAAATCTTCATGTTCACTTTGACCAGCAAAGTATAATAATACCCAGAAAACAATCTGCGTCCATTTTATTAAGGTATGCAATTATCTGTTTCCTTGTATATGACATTATGAAATCTCAAATAGTTCTTGTTCTTATGCTACCTTCATTCCCAGACTTGTTTAATTGCTATTTTTATGCATATCATGTTCTTGATTGGTTTTCATGAGTGAGTATTAACTCAATCATTTGATAGGAAATTTTGGCCATTTAGTTTTGCTTTGGTGAGGTTGATATTTTTATTGCATGGTAG
>Ga0123342_1002726_pt1 | contig 29053 bp, 11 predicted proteins | sample Turbeawhitnodule_FD_89960 | JGI IMG/M metagenome (GOLD analysis project Ga0123342, IMG submission 89960) | Root nodule microbial communities of legume samples collected from Mexico - Turtle bean Mexico white nodule | ecosystem: Host-associated > Plants > Roots > Nodule | place: Mexico: Nepantla... | reverse complement strand
TTACGAAGTGGACTTTAAGCCTAACTCAACCCCATAAAACCGGCTCATAGGGTTGAGGTTTGCACCCACTTATATACAATGAAAGGCTCTAATCTCTAGTCGATGTGGGATCTCCAACACAAAGTTTTTGTTACCAAGTAAACGGTCTCTAATTTAGTCACTATAGCAACTAATTATTTTTTATATCTAAAAATTGATTTCTATTTCATGATTTTCTTGTAGTGTGACAAAGGTATAAAAAGATAATGGAAAACAAAAGCAAAGTAAAGAAATGTCAAAAAGTAATGATTTGATACAATTTTTTTTTTTAAAAAAAATAGCACACCGTCTTAAATAAAAAAAAAATGTTAAAAGACATGAAGTAAAATAAACTAAATATTCGAAGTAAATTCATAAATGTCAACTTAGGTGATATGTAGGTTGGGAAGAATTATAAAATAATTTTTTTTCCAATCAACAATATCTTAAGAATGAAAAGTTATCTCAAATCCGTTGAGATAACATCGTTAGATCAATTATCATATTTGAGATATTGTTCGTTTTGAAACTTGAAGTTCCGTTATAATTTTATCGTTAAAAGACATCTTGATGGATTATACAAAGAAGATATATTTAAATTGTTATTGATGTTGATTTCCGCTTGCGGAACAATAACTATTCATTATAAGTAAATTTAAGTAAAAAAAATGATGATACTTTGATAGAAGTATTAAAGTTGGTGTTAAGAGATGTTTTTGAAGGAAGAAATCCTTAGGGTAGTCGACAATGACCATCATCACTTGTCCTGAGGAAGGAATATATAGAAATGAAATGATATTGAATGTTGGTTGTTACTACTAATTATACCATTAGTCCTTCCAATTTTATTTATCACTGCATTTATTTTCACTTACACTAATCATATTTTTTAATTATTTAGTCAACTTGGTTATGTATGATTCTTGTTTACAAAAAGTGAATGAAGATAAAGTTTGTTTCTGGATAGGGATAGATTCTAATTGGTTTAGTTGAAACAGAAGTTTTTAACAACACGTTATTTTGAAGGGAATATATCCAATCTTGTGTGTCATAGCCTGCTAGGTGCAGTTAAAATAGAACCTTCAACAACACTTTTTTAAGGGAATATATAACTTTTTTGACATAATTATTATGAAAATTGTAACACTATTGTAAGAATATATAACATTATTTTTTAGTGTGTCAGATCCGATTAATTAAACGCATATGCAGATAGAATAAAAGTTTATTTAAAAATAATTTTAACAAAAAATAGATATTAAATATAATAATTCCATTATTTTTTCTTATATTATTATAATAATTTAAATATTAAAAATTGACCTGAATGAAGAATTGAGATTTAATATTAAAGAAATACTAAAAATAGAATCAAATAGGATAGGAATACAAATTAACATAAAATAGACGTGTATGATTAGAAAAAAAAAAACATAAACTCGACTATAAATCTCCCGTTTTGGGATAAAAGTAAATATTAGATTTTTTTTTATGGAACCTTTAGCATAATTCTATTTCTATTTTTTGTGTCCTCTTATTCTTCTGTTAGTATACCTTTATTCTCCTAGGTAAGAATGAACGTAAAAGTCTAATGTAATTGTTAAAAAGTAAATTGAAAAATCGTAATTCAAAAATAAACATTAAGGCAAAAAGTAAAATTGGTCATAGATAAAATTGATTTTAAAATGAAGGGGAAGCTGTTTTATTTATTTTTTCTTTTAAAAGTTAGTTAATATATGTTTTCGCCTGCTCGAAGTCGGTCAAAGTATGGATGAGCTCTTTTCAGATTCTCTTTTGGTGCTCGATTGGCCAACTGAATGAGGTGCTAGCAATTGCTTCCAGATTTTGGCAAACTAATCTTCTGGGGACGAAGGGGGCTCCACCTGTGATTTTACTCTGACGCTCAAGTCAGTGAGAGCACAAAATACAGTGTATATGGTAAATATATTACAAATATGCAAGCTGAGATACTCCCTGGTTGTCTATTTATAAGCTTTAATGGGCTTAGACTTTTTCTCTTGTTCCTTCAGTATTAATGTGTCATATCCTATAAAATTTGAATATCATGCATATAAATTGAAGCATTTAAACAACATAATCAAATATATTGAGAATAATATTTATATCGTTATCGGGAACATGGTATTAATATTTATTGTGTTATCAGGGACATGCGTGAGTGGGAAAAACTTTAGGTTTTCCTTAAGTGGAGTCGTCTATCGCTGGTGTCCTGTGATATTAGAACGAGGCTTAAATGGTCGCATAAATGGATCATGGGGTCGGCTTGTGGTCATGTTAGACTCTCGTGCTATTACTTTTTCTGTTTGAACCTTTAGTGAGCTTGGCAAAATGCATACCAGTATTCGGATATTACAATATATAATAAGAATAAGGATGGTTTTTATTATCAAATATAAAAGTTTTTAAAATTTTCAAAACTGTGAATTTCAAGACTAGTATATAAATATTAGCCCGTAATTTTGGATGATACAACAATTTTATTTATGAAATGCACACAAGGAGTATAATACATTAGTTTAAAACTTAGTTAAAATGTTCGTTTAAATTATTTTTAATTTGATATTAGTAAATGAGAAAAGTTGGAAAGGTTTTCCATATCCATATTGCGCAGTTAGACCGTTGATAAAAGCTGACAAATTGCATGTGGAAGCTACTTATATCATTAATTTGTTTTCTTTGGAAAATAGGAGCAAATTTCTTCGCCCTTTTTTAGGTGTCAAATTTTCTCCTCAATTTTCAAAGGAACATGCTTGATTTATTAGAGTTTGGGAGGCTAAGTCAGTACCACCATAAAAATCTTATTAAAAAATAAATTTTAAATTTAATTTATAATAAATAGTATGATAAGTTCTTATTAAGAAGTATCTTTTAGCGGATGATCAATAAAATTTCGATAAAATTGATTAAGAAGTTAAAATTCGCATAATAAAATGTGTTAATGAATGTAATATTTGCAATAACTCATAATAAATTTTCATTACTATTGATCTATCATTTATTTTATTAAAAATGTTGACTAATTATTCATTTGTCCCAATTGCCCTATTGATATAGTTGGTGAAGTAGAAGGAACGTTCCAAAGCTGTTTCACTTCACACTGCTGTGTATTTGTTTGGAGAAAACACACTGACAGACCCAAAACTTTGTTGAGAAGACCACAAAAATAAGACTTGTAATTTCAGGCCTTAAGCACTAATTTAAAAGATATTCAAGACGTGTTTAGCAATGTTTCACATACTTTTCAATAAGATTTTTGGGATTTTCTCATTTTTCAGAATTTTATCAACATGAAGATGAAATCAGTTGAATATGGAGATCCTGTTATTGAGTATGTTTGCGTCAGCTTATAAAATTTAGTTTAAGAGTGTTGGTTTTGGTTAAGTTCTATGACCCAAAAAGAAATTATCTTTTCGAATATTCCCATTAGTAGCAAGATATGAATATTTAATGGACTGACATTTAAATAATAGTTTTGAACTCTCTTTACTATTAGATTTATTAATATCGAATAATTTTACTGCCATTGTCCTGTTTTGATATATTCTAAGATATTATTATGCGCTTTAGTTTCTACAGGAAGAATGTACTTTCATACAAACTGCACTCATTAATTGTTTAATATACATGCGTGCAAATATTTCATTATTTTATCTACACAATTCCACAGTGAAATGTGAAAAAACCCATTCATTTAGATCACAAGAATTTCATTAAAATTGAACTTATTTTACAATTATCTTGGTTAATGTAGGTCATAACAACTTTTCTACTGACAGTACAAAAACATTATATTGTACGTCAAAATTAAACACGAAAATTACTTTTCTACTAACAGTAGAAAAACATTATATTATACATAAAAAATAAACACGACAATGATTGTGTAAGAATTTTAAAAAAATAATCTTAGAGTAAAAGTGATATATTTTAAATGACAAATAAATATTTTATTATTAAAATAAAAAAATATATAAATAAAAAAATTCAGTTAGTCAGATTTCATTTTAAAAGAATCATTAAGATTTTGACTTTCTCACTCATCAGATTGACAATCAAAGTTCGCTATTAGACTCTTGATAGCAAATACTACAAGACTATCCGATCAAAATATTTAATAGACTAAGTTCATTTTTTATCTTTTCTTTAAGTCAAATTTTGAACTTAGTTAGGTTAATCTCTTTTTAGATTCTTAAATGTGATGTTTTAGCTTCAAAATTAGAACCTGTTAACTCAAATATAGTTAAGTTTTTTATCAAGACTGGTTAGCTGTCCTTATGCCCTATAGGACTTGGAGCTCTTAATGAACACTTTTTCAAACTCAAGTAAGGGAAGCTAGTCTAGAATTTCAATAGAACCCTATATTAGAATATCTAAATGTGGGGGTGACGTGGTCACCAATTCCAAAAATTTTCTTGCAGGATCATTTTAATTGAGTAAGTAGTGTTTTGATTAAAATAGTTGATTTTGTATATTTTGAATAGTATATGTTGTTTTTTTTATGAGAATAAGTATTGAATGTGTTTTATTTTGGGATGAAAAAGTGTTGAATTATTAGTATGAATGGGTGAATTGAATTATGATATAGAAGATGCATAAGAGATTTTAATTATTAGTTGGTTGATTGTGAATGGTTTTGATTTAGAGATGTTGGATATATATGGTATTATAGATTCAAAGAGTGACTAAACGAGTTGACTCGTCCGAGTTTACATGTCCACTTTGCCTTACTGAGTTAATTCAGTAGCAGACTCGTTTTATGGGTAAACTCGATGGACTCTCGACTCTAGTCCGAGTTGGCAAGTCCAACTGGGTTTTTTTTAACCCCAAAACAATGTCGTTTTGAATGGGAAAATTAGGGTTTCGCATTTCATTTTTGTGTCTTCTGTGCACTATGTCTTCTTATGTGGAGTGCAACGGTCGATCGAGCGAAGCGTTCACGGGTTGCAAGTGGTTCATGTGGTGTTCAGGTTGCAAGTGGATTGTGCAATGGTTGCGATGGTCACGAATTACAGGTTGAAAGTAGACTCTTACAAGTCTAAGTCTAAGAAACTCCCACGAGTCTATGTAGACTCACGAGTTTCACAACCTTGATTGTTATTTTGGTTTGGTAAGTTTGATAACAATATGAATGAAAACTTTTGGGTGAAAATGTGAAATAGACCATATTTTAGAAACTGTTTTATGCATATCTAGGCGAGATAATTTTCGCATTAGTGAGAATAGAGTGAAAAATTGAGTATGTAAGTATTTTTAAAGAGCTTTAATTATGAAATTGAAGTATGATAACAGCCGTGGTATCTCCAGTTTGGCATGGATTTCTTCTGCAAATTAATTATATAGGTCTGTGAAAGTGAAAGCCATGTTGCAAGATTTTAAAAATGAGAATAATTATTAAGAGGTAAAAAATCCAAATAGTACAAAATCTTCTACACAAAAGCACCTGTGCCTTAAATGAAGAGTAAGGGAGCCAGACTACATGACCTTTGATATCCTCTTTTTGACACTTTCACTCTACAAATGAAAGCATCCCATAGCAAGTTTAGAGTCTGACGTAAAGCTGCAATAGCCCAAGTTTAAGCAGTCAATATGCAAAACCAATTAACGATATTAATCCCAAATACTGTCTAATTTATTTATCTCAAAAAACAGATGAAACAATTGAGCTAGCGTAATCACAAGACTAGCAGAAATTAGTAGTACTAAATACAAAGAAAAAAGACAGGTGCTTACTGGTGTCTATTGCCTAACCATTTGCAAGAGAAAAGACGCTGTCCGCAAAAATTTCCTCACTCTTTAAATACGCCGTCCATGAAGTCCTGAAGAGCAATCATTTTGATAGAGTTGGCCTTTAAGCTCTTTATTGCTTCAGCGGTCGCTATGGCTCCATTAACTGTTGTCACTATAGGAACCTTGTAATCCAAAGCCATTCTTCTCAAGGCCATACCATCTATACGATCAAGTGCATCGTCTGAGCTTGTTACCACCATCAGTTGAATGTCTCCATTGGCTATCATGTCACCAGCATGAGGCCTCCCTTCATGCAACTTCAACACTGGCTCCGCAGGGATATTAGCTAAATTAAGAACATGAGCAGTTCCACTGGTAGCAACAATCCGGAAACCATTCTCAACGAAAGCCTTCGCTATCTTCTGAAGATGCGGCTTTGTTAAGTCGTTCAAGCTAAGGAACACAGTACCAGAAAGTGGTAACTTTTGGCCAGCAGCAATTTGGGCCTTAGCAAATGCAATATTATATGAAGGGTCGATACCCATGACCTCACCGGTACTTCGCATCTCGGGACTTAAAAACACATCACAGCCTGGGAACTTTGAAAAAGGAAGAACTGCTTCCTTGACTGACACATATTTAGGGATGACCTCTTTTGTAAACTGTAAATCATTGAGAGTCTTTCCGGACATGACAAGGGAAGCATATTTAGCCAATGGGTGGCCAATTGCTTTGGATACAAATGGAACTGTACGAGAAGCTCGAGGGTTGGCCTCAAGCAAAAATACATCCCCTGATGGAGTTATTGCATACTGACAATTCATGAGCCCACATACATTCAATCGTTTAGCCAAGTTAACAGTCCACGACCTGATTGTCTCCAAGCAAGTTGATGGAACAGTTCTGGTCGGAATAGAGCAGGCAGAGTCACCAGAATGTATCCCAGCCTGTTCAATGTGCTCCATTATCCCACCAATGACAACATTGCCTTGTGAGTCAGCCAGTGCATCAACATCAATCTCACAGGCATCAGACAAATACTTGTCAATTAATACAGGGCGTTCTGGATCCACCTCAACAGCATTTTCAAGGTATTTCACCAGTTTATCATCACTATACACAATCTCCATTGCTCGACCACCCAAAACATAAGAAGGGCGGACAACAACAGGATATCCAATGTCTGCTGCAATGGCAAGCGCATCAGTTTCACTCCTTGCAATTCCACCTTTAGGGTGTTCAATCTTTAGGTCATGAAGCATCACATTGAACCTCTCTCTGTCCTCGGCAATATCTATGGAATCAGGAGATGTTCCCCAAATACGTACATGACCGACACCACTAGCACAGATAGGTTTTTGTTCATCTAGGTATTGTTGTAACGGGAGAGATAACTTCAATGGTGTTTGACCTCCAAATTGTACAATGATACCATCAGGCCTTTCCAAATCAATAATGTTCAAAACATCTTCAACAGTCAACGGTTCAAAGTATAGTCGATCACTAGTGTCATAGTCTGTGGAGACTGTCTCTGGGTTTGAGTTCACCATGATTGTCTCATATCCTGCATCCTGCAAAATAGACAAGAGTGAAATATGGTAAGAGAGAAGAAACTGCACACAAATCAGAATAACCACCTAGCTGGCCAACTGTAAACAAAACATGGACGGTTGAATGATTTTAAATCAAACGCCAAGCTGATCTTAGACAGGGACACAATTTAAATTTTAAACTCAACATTTCATTATTAAGGCGGAATATCAGAATTGGATCACTATAAAGCAGCATCAGCACCATTCGCACCATAATTAAAACTGTTCAAAGAAAAAAGACCTGGAATCTAATACAATTAACAAAAAAGAGAAGAAAACAAACCTGCAGAGCAAAGGATGCATGACAACAACAGTAATCAAACTCAATCCCTTGACCAATTCTATTTGGTCCTCCACCCAAAATTAAGACCTTCTTTCTTGTAGTGGGAGCCGATTCACATTCAAAATCATAAGAAGAATACATATAAGGAGTATTAGCCTCAAATTCTGCTGCACATGTATCAACTCGTTTATATGCTGGAGTAACACCCAGAGACAATCGCCTATTGCGTACTTCTTTCTCAGAAGATTTAGTTGCAAATGCTATCTGCTTATCACTAAACCCTCTTCTCTTCACCTCAAAGAAATCAACATTGGTCAAATCAGACAAATTGTGTGACAGCAAGAAACTTTCCACGTCAACCAGCTCCTTGAGCTGTGTGAGAAACCATTTGTCAATGAAACTCAGCTCAAAGATTTCATCAATCTGCATCCCTCGTTTCATTGCAGCATAGATGGCATGGATGCGCTCTGGGTTAGGAACTCGGAGGTTATACTTCAATTGCTCCAAGTCATAGTTCAACTCCTTAACCTGTGCACACCCCCATCCTGAGTATCCATGTTCTAGAGAACGTACTGCTTTTTGAAATGACTCTTGGAAAGTTCTCCCTACTGCCATTGCCTCTCCAACTGATTTCATCTGTGTCGTCAATATTGGCTGAGAACCAGGAAACTTCTCAAAAGCAAATCGAGGAATCTGCACCACAAAATCACATAACAAAAGTAAATCCAATTTTTTCCCCAAAATGTTGCAAACAAAATACAAATTTGGTATGATATATTGTCATTGACAAATTGTGTAATATTCACATGCCCTGCTCCATAACATTAATGTTAGTTTGTCATATTGTAAACTCAATAACTTTTAATTACATGAGCAGTTGACTCATTACCTAAACAGAATTTAAAATATTCGGTGGTATTTATATTTGATGATGGCAACATCAACGACCAAGTTGCTTACCTTAGTAACCACATAATCAATAGATGGCTCAAAGCTAGCAGGTGTCTTCTTTGTAATATCATTTGGAATTTGGTCCAAAGAATACCCCACAGACAACTTCGCCGCCATCTTTGCAATGGGAAACCCAGTAGCCTTAGATGCCAAAGCTGAAGACCTGGAAACTCTGGGGTTCATCTCAATGACCATCACCTCACCATCCTCAGGATTAACCGCAAACTGCACATTAGACCCTCCACACTCCACTCCGATTTCTCTAATTATAGCAATTGAATAATCCCTCAGCCGCTGGTACTCCTTATCCGTCAGAGTCTGCGCCGGAGCAACCGTAATCGAATCGCCGGTGTGAACCCCCATGGGGTCAATATTCTCAATAGAACAAATGATAACAACGTTGTCAGCCAAATCCCTCATAACCTCAAGCTCATACTCCTTCCACCCCAGCAGAGACTTCTCAATCAAAACCTGGGTGGTCAAGCTAGCAGCAAGCCCAGCCTTGCAAATCTCCAACAAATCCTCACGATTGTACGCAATTCCGCCGCCGGTTCCGCCAAGGGTGAACGCCGGTCGCACAATGAGCGGATACTCGCCGATATCGTTGGCGATGCTGAGGCACTCATCCAGCGTGGTGCCAATGCCGGAGGGAGGGGTCTTAATTCCGATGTTCTCCATGGCCTGTTTGAAGAGCTCTCTATCCTCAGCCTTCTTGATTGCCTCGAGCTTCGCGCCGATGAGTTCAACGCCGTATTTCTCGAGCGCGCCGCTCTCGGCGAGGGCCACGGCGAGGTTGAGTGCGGTCTGGCCGCCCATGGTGGGGAGGAGCGCGTCGGGCCGCTCGGACTCGAGGACGCGCTCGACGAGCTCCGGCGTCATGGGAGTGATGTAGGTGCGGTCGGCGGTTTCAGGATCGGTCATGATTGTAGCAGGGTTGGAGTTTATGAGAACCACTTCGTAACCTTCTTCGCGCAAGGCTTTACACGCTTGCGTTCCGGAGTAGTCGAACTCGCACGCTTGGCCGATTACTATGGGGCCCGCGCCGAGAATCAGGATCTTCTTGATGTCTGTTCGCTTCCCGACTATGGAGGCGGGTTCCGCGACGGCGACGTTGGAGCATCGAACCGGAAGCGTTGGTTTGACGCGCGAGGAAGGGCATGCGCGGAGGGTTTTGGGAAGCGCGTGGTTTTGGGGTACAGGTTTAGGCGATGGGAGGAGAGCGGAGGAACGCGAAGGAGAGTTTGGAAGGGAAGGGAGGAGTGGGAGCTTGGGGAAGTGAGATATGCAATACGCCATTGGCATTGTTGAAGAAGAAAGTGCAACTGAAACTGAAACTGAACGGGTTTAGGGTTTCAGTGCTCCTTTTAATGGGTGGAAGATGCTCCTCCGTCCCCGTCACCTTTCTCAAATGCCTCTGTAGGGTTCGCCCCCAATACAAAAGGAGAATCACATCAAAATTTTATCATTTGTTTTCCTTTTTTGTTTTGTTTTCTACCGCGACTCCTTCGCCTCGGGGAACTAAAAACACTGTCGCCAAAAGGACCAGTTTTGATTAATTATTATTTTTAAATTAATACAAATGTTGATAAAATATATTATTTACGATATATTTAATTTTATATAATTTATTCCTATATATAAAAAGATTTCTAACTGTTTCAATTTTTTTTCCTATTTCATATTTTATTTTAATAATATATTTTAGTATTTTGAACATTTTTATAATTTTAGAAATTAATAAAATAGTTTTTTAATTTTAAAATTTTATTTTATTTAATTTCATTTAAATATTTAAATGTATGAGAGTGAAAATATTAATAAATTACTTTTCTGTTTTGAAGTGGTCTCATTTTATTAAATAAAAAATTTAAGATATTTTTTTTCTATTTTATCCTTACTTCATATTTTATTTTATTAATTTCATTCTGTTATTTGGATCTTTTATAATTTTAGAAGTTAATAAAGCAGAGTTTTCTAATTTTAAAATTTTATTTTATTTGTTGTTATTCAAGGGAGTAGAATGTTATTTTTCTGTTTTAAAGTTGATCTCTTTTTTTATTAAATAAAAAATTTAAGATATTCACTAAATTCTTTTTCTATTTTATTTTTATTTCATTAGTCTAGTTTTTATTTAGTTTATATGCTGCAGTGTTATGTTCAAATGCAGTTGAATTTGTTGTGCTTAATTTTAACGATGATTAATAATTATTTTTATTGTATGTTTCTGTCATATATTTCTGTGTAAGGTTATTTTTTTCTAATTTATTTTGTAGGTTTTGATGGAAGCAATTGCTTTGCGAAGAACAAAAGATATTACATTAATTTTAAAGATGATTAATAACTATTCTTATTATAAGTTTTTGTCTTATATTTTTGTGTAAGGTTACGTTTTTTTTGTATTTTGTAGGTTTTGATGGAAGCAATTACTTTGTCAAGAACAAGAGATATGATATTAGTGTGTCCACCTAAAAATCGTTGAGATTTGTTATGTTGAGCTTTCTATGGAAGAATTAGAGTTGTGTGATAGGGAGAAAGAGAAAACAAAAGGCATTGTTGAGAAGAAGTTTTAGCTATGAGAACAAGACTTCGCCAAATCTGTCATGATTTGAAATTGTGTAAATTCCAATCACAACGCAACCTTACAATTTTGGTTTACAAATATTTACTCAATAGTTTTCTCAACTTATCCAATAATGGTTTAGTTAGGTTTCTCAAGCATCAGTGCCATAATTTATTCAACCTGAATTTAGTTTAAAAAAACATTATAATACTTAGCAATGCAATGATAATAAGGTCATTTTTTTTTAATTTTGATAAGAGTACGCATGTAATAAAATAATAAATAAAATTTATAATTTTTAAAAACTTAAAAAAAGTTATGGATGACATGTTTTATGCAGAATTACAAAGGATCATTAAAGGTAAATTATGTTTTCTAGTTAAAAAGAAATATAAATTTACCTAATCATCCATAATAATTTAATTACTGAATATTATTTTTTATTTTTTAATGCGAGGAAAGATGAAAAACATCTGGAATATTAATTTTTATTTGGTCTTTCAAAAAGAATTTATTATTGTAAAATCATAATATTTCAAATGAGTGTTTTTTTCTTTTTAGAACATATGTATATAGATAAATTGGTGTTTAAAAAATACAAATACACATAAATTTATACTTCATCTCAATAAATATGAATACATATATAATTATGATGAAAATAAAAAATTTAAATATAAATAATAATAACATTTTTTATTTATAATGTACTGTAAATTTATATTAATAATATAAATGTATTAACTATAATTTCATTGGAATTTTAATATTAAATATAAATACGAGAAAATAAAAATCCGGATACGTTAGTAATTGATAATCGAAAATCTTTTATTTTATATTTTTGCTTAAAATGTTTTGGTTTCTCTCTTTTCTTGTAATTCATGTCTTCCATATATTTGATGAGAGACCAACAAAGTTTTGAAGATAATTTTTTTATACCCCTTTGGTCTTTCTGCGACCAACATATGAAATATTAAAAATAAGAACTAATAACTTCAACGTGTTTTTGTTATATTTTTAAATATATTTTTAAATATAATAGTTTTTCAAAAGAATACTTAATTTTATATTATTACTTATGTCATTTATCCTAAAAAAATAAGTATGGAACTTCAACTTATATTCACTTGGACATTCTCTGTTACTCATGGTTTTCTTGTGTTGTGCTTTTAGTTACTTGTCGAATTTTTCGTTTAAAACTAACTATTTATTTTATTCATATGAGACATATAGTTTCACATAGTTTAGCAAGATAACTTTCAATTATCGACAAGAGAAAAAAAGAATTGTAATTATCCTAAACAATTTTCTCGAATCTTTAAATTATTAAGTATATATTTTCGCTTTGTAGACTGCTGATTTTGTGTGATTTGGCTCAATCAAGGATGGTTCATGATGTGCAAAGGCCATGGGCTCATGATTGTGACAGTGGGGAGTGGAGATAACTCATTTTGGACTCACCATTTTAATTTGTAAATTCTATAAAAATATATAAGTCAAATGTAATACATTTGAAAACTATTTTATTATAAAAATAGACATTTTCTTCATTTTTTATTAAAACTGTAAATATATATATTACAATTTTAAATTTAGAATTTGGTTCAACATAAACAATAAATATATTTAATTTAAAAATTAAAATAGATTGAATTTATCATATAAACTTTTAATTATTTTTATAAAAAAATTTGTTCATAACACTACAAGAAAACAAGGATCTAGTGGGCCAAAAACGGACGCAGGTTGCGTGGGCCAATGCTTTAACCACTACACCAAAAAGTTCTTTTGTCATAATATGATCTTTATTATACTTATTATTAATGTGAGGCGCGTGAAACACGCAAGCCGACGTATATGCGTGGGCTGCGACTGACGCAAATTGGATTTAGAAAAAAATAATTCATAAGTGCGTCTGTTTTGCGTCAAATACTATTTTGTGTGGATTTTGTGCCGTTTTATCCGACGATATTAGCGTCCGTTGCTGACTCACACAAATATTTGGAAGCTAATAGCTTGTTTTCTTGTAATGTAAGAAGATTTGTTCACATTATTATTATTTGTTATAATATTTATAAGCAATAAAATTCAAACAAAAATAGAATGGTTATATGAATTATTAATTTATTTAATTTATATATAGAGAGACACATATAAAATTTATAACAAAGTCACATATTTTACTTAAGCTATACACCTTTTGACAGATATTAATTTGACAATGTTACCTCATATTTATCGGATACATTTTCCTTTTTAGCTTAGAAATTCAACCATATAAGACACACATGACCTATACAGGTGTTAATTAAGCATCCCAACCCACTGCAGTTGAGCAAGAACCCTCCAATGGTGTGAATGACTGCTGCTACAGTATTCAGACATCATCCAAGTAACATATATATTTCCTAATGTTTTTATAAAACACTTTTAACATAATTATCATTAATTTACTTTAAATATTATTAAGATACTAAATTAATATTTTTTATCAATAATTTTTTAGAATTTCTCTTCTCACTATTCTTTTATACAAAATCATACTCATTGTTCTCGAATGAGGTTGAAATCAAGAGAACAATTTCATTACTACTCGATCGGTTGAACTCCTTTCTCTTGAACAAACTCGAGCTACTCCCACTCTTTCACTCCTCTCCCTTTCCTTGAATTCCGAACTTAAATGATATTTGCAAAAGACACTCTGACGAACTTTTACACTAAACACTCAATATTTAATACTAGATAATTGCGTACATGATCCTTTGTCATATGTGCTTATTTATATAATTATTATAGACCCTTTGTCGTTAATAAACCTAATAAAAACAAATTAACAAACGTTGAGTTATTAAACAACTTCGTTGTTGATCATGTCTGTCAGTCTAAACCAGATACCAAATCTCATATTCGATCGTACGGATCCTATCGCTACAATCATAATACTTACTATAACTAAAAATATTATTCTACTTTAAAAGGTTATAAATTTCAACAAATTCCAAAATGAAGTGACATATTTTTTAAGGAGGGACTGAAATTATACTGATACATACAACCATTCAAGATGAACCCAAATTGAAGTTAACAAGTTCATAACACAAAAACATAAAAGTAACATAAGAATTTATACTAGGTTGGTCGTAACTTTGTGATCTTTGTTTCACCGCAGGGTTGACAGTTATCTATCTTGAGGTTGTTCTTATAGGCTGCATAAGCAACTAAGTTAACAAGGAAAAGAACAACTAAGACAACAATATTGATCACAGAGACCTTCCTCCAACTTTTTTTTAGTGTAGCCAGCACACCAGCCTTGCAAGAGTCACATTCATAGCAAAGCAAGTTTTGGTCATTGCTCCACCTACTGCAGTCTGTGTTGCTTCCCACAACTCCTTCTTCTGATCTCCACACCGTCTCGTTCTCATATTTGAAACCACACTCTGTTGGGGGCTTGCAGCATCCAGACTTCAATCAAACACAAAATTATATAAAATAAATTTACTCATTCTTAAATTAATCTAATTGCTGTCACATGTCTTCTAAACATATTTCAATAATTATGTTTTTAATAATTGTGTTGGAGATTTCACATCGACTAGAGATTAAGATATTTCATTGTATATAAATTGGTGCAAATCTCAATCTTATGAGCCGGTTTTATGAGGTTGAGTTAGGCTTAAAGTCCACTTTGTAATATGGTATCAGAGTCATTTCAAGTCTATCCTAACGAGTATTTATTGGATTTATCAAGCCACCCGCTATCGGGCCGTTATCGAATCACCTATCATATGTTATCCCACGCATGAGATCACTTTCGACGTGATGCGAACTTCAACCTTATGAATCGGTTTCATGGGATGAGTTAAACTTTAAGTCTCTTTCTAATAATAATTAAATCATAAAATGATAAATTTTTTTTAAAAAAAGTTGTTTGTGCATTTATCCACCAATTAAAGCAAAACAAGTTGAGAGGATATGGTAGGAAATTGGTCAATTCATTATAAAAGCTGGAAACTTTGTGAGGAGGACTAGCAACAACTCTATTGTCATGTCGTTGAGCCTTCATAAACTCACTTTTGCCAGCATTAAATTATATACTAAAATAATATTTAGGATTCTCTTTCTTTTTTCCTCATTCAAAATAACATTTTTTTCTCTCTTTCAACTTTTATATATATATATATATATATATATATCTTTTTTATTATTTATGATATGATCAAATATGGTTTTTTGGTTTTTAATACCAAATTGATTTTTTTTTCTAGTCCAAATCTTATATCTTTTATATTTATAATAAAAAAACTATTGAAATAAATTATTATTAATATTTTAAAAAAATATTTTTAACATTAATTATATTATAATATTTACGTAAAATATTTTAACATTTTAATAATTTATTTATTACAAATACTTGATAAGTTTAAAATAATTAAGAAGGAAAATCAATTTCGTATATAAATAGAGAGAGAAAAACATACTTAATTATTTATTATATAAAAAAATTCTTTATCCGAAATAAAACTAAGTATTTAAAAATAAATTTTGATAAATTCGTTAGAGCAAAAACTCACTTTGATTATAACAGTCGATAATACACACATCCGATTATTAAAATAATATAATTCTTGCAACTATAACATATCACAACCTGAATTGTAGTAAGAGAAAATAAATAAAAATATGAATAAAAACTAAAAAACAATGTGTATATCTCAGTGAGAATTTTACAATTTAACTATAACTTTTCTAAGGATAAACAATTTTTCGCTAACGACAAACTTAAATTAGAAATCCATGATTAGTTTAGCGTAATTTGTGATGAACAAAAAGAATTTTTCACCCTTCTTGCGTAATTGTCTCCTAATCACGCACATGGACAATTTTTTTATCATTAAAACATTGTTATTTTTAATTAACTTGGCAGTCTAATATGAATGCTAAAATATATCTTAAATCATCAATATTTTATCTCATAACTATAATGTTAAATTGATAGTTATTATGGATGTTACGTCATTCTTAATGATAATAATTAACAAGAATTATTAATAGCAATTATGAATAATAGTTAAGGGGCTAAAATGAATAAAAAAAAATTCTATTATATGTTGCACTAGTAGTCTACATGGTTAGACAATAAAGACTAAAAACGTCGACAAATAGCAATGAAGAGACTAAAATTAATAATATATATAGGAACTAAAAAGTAAATTTCATAAAATATTTTGATACAAAAAATATATTAATTAAAAATTTAAAATCAAATTTAACTATTATTAAGAAAACTAAAAATATTAATATCAAAGGCATATAATAAATTTTAAAATTATAATATTTTACCGATTAGTCAATTAATCATTTCTACTTTATATTCTCTATGAAAAAAGTGTTTTCTTTTAAAAGAGACAGTTATAAAACCAATTTTAGAAATTCGGCAATTTCTTCCAGCATCTCCATGCTTTCTTTTTAATCTCCGTAGAAATTATAACTTTGCTCTTTTCTTCATTTTTTTTTCTATTTCTTTTTTTTTTAATTTTAAAATTTTGAATTATATATTTTATAATAAAATTTTCTATTTCGAATTTTAGAAATTATATTTTTTGGGTTCATGAATTTTAGAATTTAAAATGTAATTTCTGAGTTTGTTATTTCAAATTCTAATATTGAAATTCATTTTTAACTCAAAAAATATCTTATTATAAATTTTGTATTCTTAATTTTAAAATTCAAAATGTATCAAATATATTTCGAACATTAAAATTTGAAATACAAAAATGTATTTTAAATTTTAGAGTTTAAAATTATTAAGGATTATATTTTGGAAAATTTAAAAAAAAAATCTCGAACCTTTTGCTGAAGGATAATTTTAGAATTGGAAGATTTATGGAGGTGCAGGAAAAATATGGAGGAAAAATATGGAGGTGCAAGAAGAAACTTCCTATATATTCGAAAGTGGCTAAGGCCCAAGAGCCCAACTCAAATAAGAAATTGGCTTCATTTGCTAGTTCAGAGCAAATGTTACATGCTTCAAAATTTTAAATGTTTTTTTTTCTTCCATTATATAAATGGAAAAAATATTTTTAGGAATTTTATAAGCAATTAAAATTAAAGTTACATCTTAATAATCCACAATATTAAAGTAAAAGTCTAATTTTAACTAATCAACACCATTAACTAAAGAACAAACGACAAAATATACATTCTTATAAATTTCATATTTCTTAAATTGAGTGAATCAAAGAGTCTGGTCCAGTTCTAACTTCAACAATGTCAAATAGATTCGAATTTTAATTTAACATGTTTTAGAAAGTATATAGACTGATTCAAAGTATATAGGAAAAATCTTTAATTATTTATGGCCTTCTTATGGTGTATTTAAAAATATGGGTGGATGACACATTTTAATTAATATTCAGCAGTGACATCCAATACGAATTAATATTTTAATCACCTTGTTGTCCAAATTGAGATAGTTTTTTATTTAATTATTTTATTGTTTTTATATACATTCATTAGACAAAACACAGCTTGAAATAAAAACAAAATAACCTTTTGATTGTTCACAAAATATATATTTCGAAAACTATACCTGCTTGTAAATAAGAAATAAATAGAAAAAAAAACATAAAGTTATATAAGTTATATGATATGAAGGTAAAGAAAATAGTTATCATAAAGATATATAAACTTTTTACGAACAGAAATTAACCTAATTACGTAGAAATAATACTTCTCAAATAATTCTGTAGAACATAAAGACACGAAGAAGAAAGAATTCACAGGAAGAAAGAAGAAAGAAGAAGAAGAAGAAGAAGAAGAAGAAACCTGAATAGGTGAGAGATTTCTTAAGTAGAAGGTATCAGCATTTTCAGGGACGCCATGAATGGTTCTACCAAGTTTGCCACAAAGCTTAGATTCCCGAACGCAAGAGCTTATTTTTGTCCAGTATTCATCACTTGCCACGCGTTCCTTCAACCAACCTTGGTAATCCTGTAGGTAATACTCCAAGTAAGCGCGGTTCTCTGTCACCTTCCCTGAACCCTTAGCCGTCGCAGCGTAGGCGAAGATGATGAATCCGAGGAACACCAGCATTATGAAGATCATGGCAAGCAGGTATAGGGCCATCAGTAACGTGTTCCGGTAACAGGCCCCGATTAAACCAGCTAAGGCAGTCACCATCATGATCACTGCTATGATGATCAATGGCAACTGAAGGAACTTCAGGCATTCTGTGCCGTTGGATCTGGTGCTCAGCCATATCCCACCTCCCAGAATTGGAACTGACAACACCAGAGTGAAGAAGTTTAGTAAACCGATCAATTTGTTGCTTCTTCTCATCCTTTAACTTCTTTCTCTTCTCTAATTTCTTCTTCACTGTTCTTTATGATTCTCTTCCACTTTTATACTGTCTTTTACGTGTTCACATGAATAATTGTTAACAACCACATACATTTCTTAATTACTTCTTGACTCGTAATTATAATGGTAAACACTTTCTTAATATTTTCTCACAATTTCGTATACAAGATATATTAACTTAATAACGTGTTGTAAAATATTTATTTAATTTGTATCTATTATCCTAGTCTATATTAACTATAATGAGAAATCCAACCAAAAATAATTCATAAATCTATATTAATATTAATTTGGCTGAGGTTAATGGTTAAGTACTGTTTAGAATTGCAACGGGTAAATTAAGTTTATCTTGATCTCAATTATATTTTTGAATTAGATAATTGTATCATTTATTTATCTTTCACTTTTTTTCTTTACTTCCTTTTATATATATATATATATATATATAAAATTTTATTTACTATAGAAAAACAAAGGTATATACAAATTGGTGATTTCGTATGCTGCAAAATAGATATTATTATATTATTAGAGTTGGTTGTTAGGTGAGAGTATTTTTTTTTAGCCAAAGTAATTTCTTAGAAAATATTCTCATACATAATTGATAATAGTAATCGTACAAGTAACAAAAACGATGGACAAATTCAAATGAAAGTGATCCTTTGTAATATTTATAATTTGACAGTATGACTAACAATTAAAAAAATTCACAGTAATTGATTACAATTATTAATTATAATGAATGTGTTCTTAGAAATCTATAGTTAATAAATATATATATATATATATATATATATATATATATATAACTATTGTATTATCACAAAACCAAAATGTGAAACAATTGAATGATAATATAGTGATGTCTACAAGAAAATCATGCAATAGAAACCAATTTTAGAGACTAAAAATAATTAATTGTTATAATGACTAAATTAGAGACAATTTTAGAACTAAATAAATTTTTTGTTTCTAAATTAATTTATATTATTATTAAATGGTTTCTAAATTGATATCTAATTAACAACTAAGGTTTTTGCTATCAAATTTACAATCTAAATAATTGGTAGTTAAAAGCTTGGTAGATAATTAGATACCAATTTAAAAACTATTTCACAATAATAAAAACTAATTTAGAAATTTTTTTTTTAGTTTCTAAAATAGTCTTTAATTTAGTTACTATTGCAAGTAATTATTTTAATCTTTAAATATTAGTTTTTATTTAATAATTTTCTTATAATGAGTTTTATCATTATTTAATTATAAATTATTGATATAAATTACTATTAAGTGACAATAAATATATATTCTACACTCGTGATCAATTGAGAATATAAAATAATTTTTCATAAACTAATTATTTTTTATATGAACTTGACCTTATATCTTTCCTCCAAAACATCAAAATATATCCACAAAATTTAATAAAACATATATTTAATGTTTAATTTCGTTTTGTTATTGTTTTAAACGCGTAAATGTGTAATTTTAATTTCTCAATTTTTAACTATATTAGTTGACTTCTTAAATATCAAGATTATCGAATTTTATATCTTGCATACATCACAATTAATGTCACGTGAACACGAAATTCCATTTATAAAATGAAATAAATCATAAAATTGAGATATTTAAGAGACTCGATTAACATAAAGAAAATATAAAAAAATTAAAATTGTACGCTTATATATTTTGGTTGGAAGATTCATTGTTACATGAAATCCTGAAATTGTATAAATTTTTTAAAATAGAATTATTCTTAACTGGCGTTATCACTTGACACAAAATCTAGTAATGACAGTTATCTAATGCCTTTGTTGATACTAAAATCATTGAAACTAATTAAGGTTATTACCACAATGGTTGTGAAGTAGTAAACTAATTTATTTATTTTTAATTAGTTTTTCCATTTTCACATCATCACTTTTCAAAAAAGCAATAAAATAATACCTTCAAAAAATTTATATATTTTTTAGACTATATAACATTATTATTGTTCTTATAAAGTATTGTTGTAGTGACGCCACTTTTCTTATTTGTTGTATTATTCTGATCTTCAATTTTTGGTCTTGTTATCCTTTCGACCTTTTCTTAATTTAAAGAATAAGAATACTATAAGTTTTAAGATTAGAATTTAATTATATACTTTCTAAGAAATGATGTCGATTTTTGTCCTGCATTATGCACTAATCTAATTGACCTCAATTTATTCATAAGTGTAATTTTCCAATACCATTATACAATTTGATAGTTACATTTCAAATGCACAGTTTATAAACAAATTATGCACTAATATAGTCTAATTGACCTCAATTTATTCATCAAGTGTAATTTTGCAATACCATTATACAATTCGATAGTGACATTTCAAATGCACAGTTTATAAACAAAATATGCATATAATATATCTAAACAACACATCAAAATTAAATAAGATAACAAGACACATGTTTTGACAAAATGATCATTTCAACTTAGAGTTGATAATAACTTATTTGACTTGTTAAATAACAAGAAGCCCTCTATTTAACTATACAAGTTACCAATAATGAAACTTTGACTTGTTATGAAAAATCCATTATCAATGGCAACATTGTTTTCTTTTTTATTATTATTACTTACAACCATTTACCAATTTTAAATTCAACAGGAGATCTTAGATATTTTACTGTAGACATAATTTTCTCTTGCCTTAGCCATTGTAGCCACACTTCAGAAAAACTATTAAATTTATCTCACTTCTTTATTTCGAGTTCCTTTTGTTGTTCACCACATCTCCTTCATCAAAGTTTAAATCTTCAATTACAACACCTCCATCATCTATTCATTATAAATTTAGATTTCTTATGCCATACAATAAAAAAAATTATTAAATAAAAGCTAATTTTAAAAATAAAATATAATTAATCACAAAATTAAATTATATATTATTTTATAAACTAAAAAATTATTAGTATTTAAAATAATTTTTATTTTTAAAAAAATTTAAATTAATTTTTAAATTAATATAGCTTTAGAATCTAAATAAAATCTTATTAACTAATTAGATACCAATTTAAAAGTTAATTTATAAATTTTATTAATATAACATAATATTTAATTTTAAATAAATATATAAATTAATTAATTATTATTATTTAATTAATAATAAATATATAAATTAATTAATTAATTTTTAAAATATAAAAATAAATTTTTAATTTAATATTTTATTAGTTAAAAAAATTAATCATATCATTTACAAATTTATTATTTTATGAAAAAATTTCATGTTCAAAAAGAACGATAAGAAACTCATGTTTTTTAAAAAAAACAACAACTATTCATAAGTATTGAAAATAATTTACAAATTTTTAATTAATTTAAATTTACACAAAAATATTTCATATTTTATTATTCAAATATTTTTAAAGACAATGATAAATTTGTAAACTTACATTTTACACTTTTAAAAAAAAAATCAAAATTTAGTCACAACCATTTTATCACTCATAAACTCCCATAAACTTTTCTCACACTCTAACATATTTCAATCAAAACAATCTCACTTTCTTCATATTTTCTTCTAACATACTCATACATCTAATATCTCAAATTCTCACACATCCACTCCCTAAAATTCTTAGACATCCATTGCCCAATCCAAACACACCCTAAAAGAATCAGAAGAAGAAGAAAGTTGTGGAGTTATATATGATCTTGGTCTTTCCTTTTTATTTATAAATGGGGATTGATATCAATAATAGATGTAGCCGCTCTTTCCACTTTTGAAGATTGATTAGAATTTATAAATATTTTTTTTTTAAACTACTAGCAAAACAATGTAACTATGCTTTATGTTATCGTTTACTGTACTACAATATACTTAGTAGGGTTGAATACTTGATACTGTTCGAGGGACAACAATAACCAAATACCAACATATATCTTTGTTACTTGATTCGTTATAACCAGCATCTCAAGTTCGAGTCTTGTGAAAAGAATCTTATTCATATATTTAGTACAAGTGTTACTTGATTGGTTTCAAATGCTAAATCAAGTCTTATGAAAAAAAAAAAACTGACAGAGAATAATATTAAAAACGCAATTAATAAGATTTTTGAACGAAATTAATCATCTAACACCTGAGAAATACTTTAGCATCAATAAAAAGAATATTCAAGAAACTGAATAAAATAAAATTATCTTCTTTCTGAATAAAATGGTAGTAGCGGACGCAAGGTGCCACTTGAAAGCAATTAACGTTGTGAAAGGACAAATATACATGTATGTTCTGTTCTGTTCTGATATGGTCAAAGAACTGTTCTTTCTCCCCTCTAACGCACCCATTGCCGTTTCTCTACTTCACCTCAACTCTGCTCCTTCTTATTGCTTACAACAGACACATACCAGTGCCAGATACCAACACTCACTCAACAAACATTCATCGTTTAGTTAATATGTTCGCAGGTTCTTGCTGGGTTTGTATCTATCACTCACCCTATTATGTCGTTTCTTCTTCTGCATTGTCCTTTCTTTTCAGGAAAACGCATGAAATTTGTCAGAGTGCTTATTATTGTAATTATGTTAACATAAGTGCATAAACATTATCTTGCTGATTACTTCTTGTTCAGGTTAATTGCCACTGTAACACACTTTCGAAAACAAGATCTCCTCCCACATCACTGTGATTCATTACTCTCCTTATAACTTACAGGTTTCAAGTTCTTCATCTCCTTCTCCTTGTTCTTGTCAAGATTGTGAAATCTTTTTTTTTTTAATTTCCGGAAAAATAAAAAGTTTATCAATGATGTTTCTTTTTTGACTGCTTTTTCACTTTAAAGTGCTGCATCTGTTTATTTAATTTGAAAGTTATGCTAGCATTAAAAGTGGCATTAACGCGGTTCTCTGTTTCGAAGTTTAGGAGCTGCAAGGTTTTGTTGCTTTATGTTTTAGCACATACTTTTTCAAAGGGGAATTGAGTATAAATATTAATGAGGTAAAAGTGTGTTTTGAACAGTATAATTAGATAGTGAAATCTGGTTCCTTTTCATTTTAGAATGTAAGATTGTAGTATTAAAAGAGTTGGATTGGATTCCATGATGTACTTGTTTGTTTTCTTTCTTTGTTAGTTAGTTAATTCCGAGCCTGTTTCTTCCTTTTTAATTATGCTTAATAAATAGAGCTTGCTTTCACTCTCATTCTTTAATTTCAAATGATGAATCTTCCATAGCCTATTTTTGTTGCCGATTGTTTCTTGTTTGTTATCTTCTTTTGTTGTAAATAAATGAAAGTCCTTTCATGAAGTGATTTTCCCTTTTTTTCTACTTTGGTGTTTCCCTGTTCAATGCTAGTTGGCCACACCAAATTGTTGTAAAAAACTATATTATCATCATGTCTATTTTTTCTATTTATGATAGTGCTCATGTCTATTTCCTTCCTCATTGAAAATATTATGGGAAAATGTCAATGTGTAAGTCATTGGATGGTCACTGTGAATGCCCTTCTTTGAAGGCTATATGGAGGTTAAGAATATTTTTTTCATTGCAATTACAAAAAGGCCCATTGTACATGAATGGGATTTGACTCATATATGGGTAAAATAGGTATCTTAGTGGTTTACAAGATGAAGATTTGGCCGCGTCTGTAACTGGGTCCTGTCAGTAGAACGTGCCTCTTAAATATTTTCTGGGATTTTTTTACCCAAAGATCTAGTCATTCATATCATCAGCTAATAAAGAGACACTTTGTCTTTTAGAGCATGATCACAATGTCAATTTACACAGGTAACACTAGGTTGGGGAATTGTTTTCATGTGACTAAATTGGTGTATAACATGTTTGAATCAATATTCTTTTCCAACAATGCAAACTGAATTCCACACATTTCACCCAAATATACTAGTAGCAGTGTTTTAAGGACTGAGTTCATTCATACAAATATATCAAGTACCAAAAAGCTTGTAAATCTCTGCCATGATAGTATTTTTTAAGTGATGTCTTCAAGTTTAGATAAACTTCTTCAGGTAGTCTAAAAGGGAATAATAAAGGAGTAACTTTTAGAAATGAAAGAAAGTGAAATTTGGTGGAAGCAATTGTTGTGCATTTATGGCTTGATATGTGATGATGATTAGGAGTGCATTCATCCTGCATGAACCTATTTATTTTCCCCCAACTTCATTGACCTTCACATTGGATTCCCACTTGTCTCATCAGTTAATGATATTTTTCTGAACTGTTATAGTCCTTGTGGGTCAGGGAGCATTCAAGTAGCAAGGTCCTAATTATTAACCCCTTTTACTTTCCTGGAACACAAGGCAGTTAAACCATGCAGCAGACCCCAAAGACAAGGTAAGGTTCAATTGCCATTCCTTGTTCAAAATTATATGGGGATGTTTAAATGCTATGATTATGATATGCCATTTCTCAATTCTCATACTTTTCAAATTCAAATGTCAACAACTATATTTGGAACATAATGTGCTCATGGATGTAAAGCTTTAATGCATAAACTGTATATAACCCTGTTCCAATTGACGGGTATAGCTAAAAGTTCACACATCATGGTTACTAACTTAGCACCAGAGCAAGCAAATGCTTTTCAACTATTCACAATTTGTCTTCTTCGATTCAACTTTCAACTCTCCCCACTTTTACAAATTTCCTCACATAGTTCGTGTCATTTTCATATCGAGCTATTAGCTATGTTGTTGAAACATTCTGCAATCTGGGTAGTAAGAATATTAAATTTTTTTGCTTGTCTTTTTTTTTCAGTTAATTTTATTCCTTAATATAACGCCCGGGGCTTTCTGACGTTAAATATGTTTGTTGGTCTTTTGTTGCTGAGAGTTTAATTTCTGTTGTTTTTTTCGAAAGACTAATGATTTGTTCTTCAAGTGAGTTTTATATAAGCGGCGCTAACTGCGGAATGGAAGATTGGACCCGGAGCTTTTATTCCCAGTTACAATTATATAATCACTGATATTGTGAGCAAAAGTTTTTGTTTTTTCTAAATGGAATTGATTTCTCTGCAACACTTTCTTTTTCAAATGGCTACATGTCACGTTATGTAACAACTTTATCATATTTTTTTGGGTGGAGAAAAAAGCATCAGACTGTTCCGTCGCAAATGATCATTCATTGTACGATGACATATGTTTGACAACATATATATACATTAAGGATAACATTTTCGGCAGGAATTTTAAAGTTCAAAATCTGAATAGTGATTACCATGTAAATCAATAACCATAATACGGATTTTAATGCTTGGAGAAAGTATTAATTTTGAAGGTGAATTAATTAATTATATGGTTAATGACACTTACGTTACTTCTGACAAGACTTGGTTGTAACTTTAAGGAGGTTTACTCACGTATTTATTACTCAATTACTCATTACAGCAAAAGTAAACGCAATTTCGGGCTTAACTCAGGAACTTGTCTGTTTAAATCTGTCTTATGGTTTGGATTTAGGAGAATCCACTCTACTCTATGTTCAAACCACATAGAGGAATCTCTCTAACGTGTTAGCAAGTAGCAAGTTCAGATTTCCGTGTGATTTGAAGAAATTGGTTTTGCTTTATATAGCAAAGCGTTTATTGCTGGTCTTTATTGCTAGAGTTCTGAGATGTGCCTTTCCACATACCAATGCAACTTCTTTTGCTTCCATGATCATCATAATTCATTACGCTTAGATTTTATGTTTTCAGAAGTAGCTCCTCTGAAGTGCCTCAGAAAGTGTCCCCTCGTGGTGGACGCCAACTCAGGCCTGCTACACTAGACACTGCATCTTCATTAAACCAAGCTCACAGGATTTCAAAGGATAATAGAAGTCCCAAAGTCACCGAACGCAGATCACCCAGAAGTCCAGCTCCAGAGGTATGTGACACTTCTTTTATTTCTGTAACAAAAGCAATGTAATTTTTTTGAGTAGAAAGTGCTTTTGTGAGAAGGTAACAAGCACGGAAATATGTTTTTACTTTCCTTCTTTATCTTTAAAGTTTTATGCTTACTAAAAGCGCTTTTGTTTTGTGATCAGAGTTGGCTTTGATTTTACCTCTTATTTTTAGTGATATTCTTGGACAATATACTGATAGAGCTAATGAGAACATAATAATGGGGGCGTCTAATAGTGTGGGCACTTAATTCCTGTACAAATACACGTTATCTGTTAGATAGATATTAAAGTCACCTTTTTGAAGGATTCTGTTATCGAGCATCTGGTGCATTCAAATAAATTAAGAGAGTTGGTAAAATAAGCTACTTCACTGCCATGTAATAACTTATCATTAGTTCTATATACCATATTTGATGTCATTGTATACTCAAGCTTTGTGAAAGATTAAACTGCTTCTGGGTCTCTATTGTTTTCTTATTTTGTTGTGCGTGGTTTTTTGTAATCCTTGTTGTTTTATGTAATTTCTTGTAATAAATATGCAACAGCTAGAAATTTGTCTCAGAGTTATAATCTTATGATGTTTTAGAGGAAGCGTCCTAGCAGAATATCTGAATTAGAATCTCAGATTTTTCAACTCAAAGAGGATTTGAAGGTTGTGAGGAACCAGCTCAGTTTGTCTGACTCATCCAAGAAGCAAGCTCAGGAAGATGCTGAAGAGTCCAAGAAACAACTATTTTCCGTATCTGTGAAACTTGAAGATTCTCAACAGCAGTTTCTGAAGTTCTCTGCTTCTGAACAGGCTCGTGTTGTTGAGCTTCAGAAAACTATAGAAGAGCATGATAAGGCGTGGCAATCCGAACTCAAAGCTGCCCAACGGAAGCTCTCAGACAACACTGCTGCACTGACCTCTGCTATCGATGAAATTCAGCAGCTCAAGGTTCAACTTGAATTGGTAGCTAATTGTGAGAATGCACCCACCCAAATTGCAGAATCATCGGACGTGGAATTGCTAAACTTGAAGGATAACTTGGCAGAATCTCTTACACTTGTGGAGAACATGAAAAATCAACTCAGGGATTCTAAAGAGTCAGGTCAGGCACAAGCTTTGGTCAATGAGACTTTGCGACAACTTGAAGCTGCAAAAAGAACTGTTGAGTTTTTGAGATCTGATGCTGCAAAAGCTTTACATGGATACAACTCTGCTGCTTCGGAATTAGACCAATCTAGAACACGGGTGGACTCACTTGAGACACTAGTCAGTAAACTTGAGTTTGGCCTCATTCGTAACAAATGCAACCATTCTATAAATGTTGCAGATGATAGGATCATGGAGCTGAAAGCTGAGATATTACACAAGGGTGAGGATCCTAATCGCACTGAAGCAGAAATTTATTCTCTGAGGTCTGCCATAGAGACTGCCGAGACTAAGTACCAGGAAGAACATGAGTGTTCAGTGAAGCTCAGAAAAGCCTATGAGCTGATTGAGCACATAAAATCAGAATCAAGCCAGAGGGAATCCGAGCTAGAGGTAGAATTGAAAAGAAAGAACGCTGATATTGAACATTTGAAGGCTAACCTATTGGATAAGGAAACTGAGTTGCAGGGCATTGTGGAGGAGAATGAGAAGTTGAATTTGCAGCTTCGAAAGAGCATTTCATCCCAAAGAGAACTTGAACTTAAAAAGGAGCTTCGAAAACTAGATGAATGTGTGGCTGAGTTAAAGGGTGATCTAATGGACAAGGAAACAACATTGCAAAACATATCTGAAGAGAATGAAATGCTGAAGTTGGAGATCAGTAAGAGGTTTGCACACGGTGGTAAAGTGGGGGAGGAAGTTGCTGCAGAACTTGTGGCAGCTAAGGCTGCCGAACGTGAGGCTGTTATGAAACTTGCTATTGTGATGGAAGATGCAGAAAGGAGCAACCGAAAGGCGGAGAGGGTAGCTGAGCAGCTGGAAGCATCTCAGGCAGCAAATTCAATTGTAGAATCTGAACTGAGAAGATTGAAGGTACAGTCTGATCAATGGAGGAAGGCTGCAGAGGCAGCTGCTGCTATGCTCTCAGCAGGGAACAATGGGAAGCTGACTGAGAGATCAATGTCTTTGGACAACAACTATAACTCTATAATGAATAAGTACTCACCTTTCTGTGAAGAACTTGATGATGATTTTCAGACCAAGAAAAATGGCAACATGCTGAAGAAGATTGGGATCTTGTGGAGGAAACCTCAAAAATAGTCACTGTTTGGTTTAGACCAGTTTCTAATATGTTGTAGTGCAATGTAATCTTATGTTACTGCAATGTTTATGTTATGCAATTTTGTCAGACCACAACCCTTCTCCTTGTTTTGTGAACATGGTCTACTACTGCTGCCTTGTAGTCATTTAGTTAAGCCCTTTTATATGATCCATCATTTCACTATCTACAAAATCCATGAAATTATATTTTCTTTGGGACTAGGTAGTATCAAGAAACATTGATTTGATCATCCGTCGCAATCTTTGTTTCTTCTCTATGTGTTGGAAATTCTGGCATAACCACACTGCATGCGTGGATTTTAGTTTGGAAAGTTCAAAAATATTTGTACTCTCAAGACAATAATATATATATATATATATATATATATATGTATATATATATATATATTTTTATTTTATATT
>Ga0123342_1002725_pt1 | contig 29059 bp, 13 predicted proteins | sample Turbeawhitnodule_FD_89960 | JGI IMG/M metagenome (GOLD analysis project Ga0123342, IMG submission 89960) | Root nodule microbial communities of legume samples collected from Mexico - Turtle bean Mexico white nodule | ecosystem: Host-associated > Plants > Roots > Nodule | place: Mexico: Nepantla... | reverse complement strand
TCACCTTCCATTCTCCCAATTGGGTTACAATTCACTCTATGGTGTTTTCCTCTCAATCTGGCACACTAAGGTTGAGCCTCTAGCCCTCTATTTATCCTAGTTTTCTAGGGTTAGGTTGTTTATCGCGCTAATGGGCTAAATGATAAAACATAAAAAAGGCCCAATCTTTCTTTGCATCTTTTTTTTCATTCTAGGACCTTCTATCTTTATCTTTTTAGCTCCAATCATTCATCTTTAATCTAAATCTCCAATCTTCCTTAGAAATCTGCAATTAACACCAAATTTGGGAATAAAATACTCTTATTCAAATAAAGATCATAACAAATGTAAAAAGGTATAAATTCATAAATTAGGGATTATTTTATACGTAAATTAGCAATAAATCCTCATAAGTGCCTATATTTTAATATGAAATATTACTGAAATTAGACACTTATCATACGTCAACTCAGGATAAGTGATCGTTAAATACCATAAAGCACCAACGATGGATTTGTAGAGGGTTGGATCATGAAAAGTAATTGAGTCATCTTGAGTGAAACACTAAGATGATATCATAGAAGTAGGTTGAGACTTCACACCACTGCATATTGGCTTTGTGCATAAGTTCATTGACATATTTTGTTTGAGAGAGATGTAGACTATCATCCATGTTCCAAACAACTTCAATGCCAAGAAAATAATGTAGAGAGACTAGATCTTTTAATGCAAAATGTTTATGTGGTAAGGAAATAAGAGATGAAAATCCATGAGAAGAGTTACTTGTTATTATAATATGATCTATGTAGATGAGAATGAAAATAGTAGGCATATAACCAAATTTTGTGATGAGAGATACATCACTTTTAGTTGGAGTAAAACCTATATTAATAAGAGTTTGGCTGAATTTTTAAAATCAGGATCGGGGAGCTTGTTTGAGCATGTAGATGTCTTTGTTAAGTTTGCAAACCTGATTTGGATTTTTAAAAATAAAGCCTAGAGGTTGGCACATGTACACAATTTCTTCTAAGTCACTATGGAGAAAAGTGTTGTTTTATGTTAGTTTGATAAATTCACCATTTGAAAGAAATAGCATGAACCAGAACAATACAAACATTAGCAAGTTTGATGAGAAGACTAAATGTTTCAGTGTAGTCAAACCCTATTGTCTGATGAAAACCCTTTGTAACCAACTAGGCTTTGTATGTGATAAGTGTCATAATTCAGTAATATTTCATACAAAAAGATAGACATTTATGGACTTTAATTGATAAAATAGTTATAATTCAACCTCAAATTTAGGAATTTGAACCTTTTTACACATTTTTGGATTATAAGATGACTATGAATGATTTATTCCAAAATTTGTGTTAATTTCAAAAAATCTAGGGGAAAATGAAGATAAAAGGGCTAAAGGAGAATGGACAAGTTAAAGACAAAAGGCAAAAACAAAATTGGAACATTGAAAACTTGCCCAAGCAAGATCACTCTAGAGGAACTCGCCCAATGCTCTCTTAAGCGAGTTCACTCCAATGAAGTTGGATTTTTTCTCGTAAAACTCGTTTAAGCATGTAATATCTTACTTAAGCGAGATATCACTTAGCCTAGGTCAAATAGAAGGCATGAGGCATACCTACAAATCATTGGGAGGATGTGGAAAGATAGAAAATCCTAGAGGAGGCAGACATTAAGGAAAGCACCTTGGATCTTCTTTCTTGCTTTTCATGCTTGTAATGGTCAATATAAGTGACTAATTCTTTCCTTTGGGATTGGAAGTAACATGTTCAAACTCTTATGTATTGAGGTGATATTTATTTATAATATTGAGTTATTGATTGATGATTTATATTATCATTTTATTCTCAAAACTTGAAACTATTCAGGATTTTGATCCTTAGATTTGACTGAAAAGTACTTTTGAGTATTTGACCTAAATGATAATGCATAACATATTTGAATGTTATGAATAGATTTAAAATGTTAATTTCTTTATAACATATGTTCATAATGATAAGGAGTTTTTATAAATATGAATGATTTTTATATGTGCATCGATATTTAAAAGACTCTCTTAATAATTTTGTATGCGAGGAATCAATATGAATGATTTTTATATGTACATCAATGTAAATCAAGATGGGATGTTATATGTTTTTATGCATTGAAACTACAAACGAGTAAGAAAGATTAACTTCATTCCCAATTTTCCTAATTTACTCATCCAAATCATTTACTTTACTTTTATTTAATTTTCAGGCAAACTATGTCAATATTTTTCAAATAAAATTATTGTACATATTCTTATACTTAGTGAATGCTACAATTATGATTTTAAATAATTATTCTTTGTGAGTTCTATATTCTTCCTTAGGAATAAATTATTACTTTTGTCTCAGTACACTTGTCCTTAAAAAGAGTCCTCAAGTTTTTGATCCCGTTGTCGGGAAGTATTTAGTTTTAGTGTATTTATTATTTTATTTTATTTATTTTTTGTTTTTATTTATTTTTTATATTTTATTTTATTTAGTTTTAGTGTATTTATTATTTTACTTTATTAAGTTTTTGTTTAGTGTAATTATTTTATTTAGTTTTTGTTTATATTTTTATTTTCTTTAATTTTAGTGTATTTATTTATTTTATTTTATTTTGTTTTAAGTGTATTTATTTTATTTTATTTTTGTTTTTAGTTTAGGTAGTTATTTTTTATTTTATTTTAGTTAGTTCTTTATAATTATAAGTTTTTTTTAGTTTTCTAGTTAGTTAGTTATAATTATAAGTTTTTGTTTTAGTTTTATTTAATTTTATAAAGCAATTAACATTTCAAATTTATTCCTAGCATTCATATATGTTAAGCATTATCATTTAGGTCAAATAATCAGAAGTACTTTCCAACCAAATTTAAGGATCAAAATCATGAATAGTTTCAAGCTTTGAGAACAAAATGATAATATCAATCATAAATCAATAACTGAATATTATAAATAAATATCACCTCAATACATAAGAGTTTGAACATATTACTCCCAATTTCAAAGGAAAAAATTAGTCACTTATATTTGTTGATCAAGAGTGATCAAGGGCTTTGAAGTATCCAAATCCAAGTGTTTGATGCAAGGCTGAAGTTGTTGTTGTGTTTAGGGTGGGATCTGGGCAGTTTAAAAGTATAATCCACTTTTTGTTGAATCTAAAGCTAATGTGTTTTAAAACGTTTTTGAATTTAAGTGTTTTTCAAACTAAGTGAAAAACAACCTGTTGTTTTGTCAAAACAACCTGTTGTTTTGTCGAAACAACCGATTGTTTTACTCTTAGGTGTTTTTGAAAAGGTTGAAAATTGTTTTGGTTGGTTGACTTGCAGTCAAACCAAAACAATCGATTGTTTCGTGGTTTTAATCGATTGTTTCTTTGAAAATTCTAACAGAATTCTGTTTTGGTGGTTGAATCTGCTTTAAATGATTTCCAACTGAATACGCTCCTTCATTAAATGCTTTGACCAATCTTTGGAAAATATAAAAGGTTTGTTTATGTTTTAAAACAAACAAGAGGAAACAGATTTGAGTTTTTCAGTTGTGAGAAAGATTGCTTTCAAGTTTTGAACATTCACATCAAGTTTTGGGTTTTCTCAAGAAAGAGTGGAATCTGTATTGATTTCAGATTGTTCTGTAAACAGGTGTAATTCTTTCTGAATCTTCTATATTTTCTGGTGTTGTTGCCAAGGAGTGTTGTGTGCTTTTGAGGTGGTCAAGATCAATACTCTTGGTGTGTGTTGTGGCAAAGTGAGTGTGTTTCTTAAAGGGTTCAAGGTCATTGCTTTGGTGGTTTGTGTGTAATCTGTTTTGATTGCTTAGTGGATTACCTAGTGGCTTCTGGGGACTGGATGTAGCTCTTGGTTTAAGAGTGAACCAGTATAAATTGTTGGTGTATCTCTTTTTTCCCTTAAACTCATTTAAATTCAGTTTTTATTGCTTTACTAGTATAAACAACTGATTGTTTCGCGGAAACAACCGATTGTGTTTTCTGGTGCTTTGTTGTTTTGTGCTTAAATTCTTGGCTAACTGAAATTCTGATATGGATTCACACAAAGGATTTTGTTCAAGCTGAAAAAGTTTTCAAAAACCCCTCTTAAGCGAGTTTTAAGAGAAAAAAACCCAACTTCACTTGAGCAAACTCGCTTAAGCGAGTTCCTTTGGAGTGATCTTGCTTGGACGAGTTTTCAATGTTCCAACTTTATCTTTTCATCTTTGTATTTAACTTGTCAAATCTACTTTAGCCCTTTTATCTCCATTTTCCCTTAGAATCCAAAAATTTAGGAATAAATCGTTCACATTCATCTTATAATCCAAAAAGATGTAAAAAGATTCAAATTCCTAAATTAGTAGTGGAATTATAACTATTTTATCAATTAAAGTTCATAAGTGCCTATCTTTTTGTATGAAATATTATTGAATTATGACACTTATCAACATATTACTAAATTATGACTCTTATCACTAGGGAGTCATGAACATTGAATTCGAAGAACTTTTATTTGAATTCTTTGTACTTAAAAGTTTAAAATTTTTGTTTGGAGTAGAGTTACAATAATGGGCACGATTTCGCTTATTGGAAGATTCACTAAATCTGGTTTTGTTATCCTACTGGTTGTTTGGGAACCTTAGACTCAAGGCAAGATTTTCTTGAAGATAATTTTGTATAGCAACTTTATGCTTTTCAAAACATTCTTCCTTATTAGAAGAGTAAAGCTTCAATTTCTGTAACAATGTATGGATCAATCCAAGACAGAAAAAACGTGACAAATATAAGCATAGTCTTCAGACAACCATTCAAGATGTCTTCTACATGATCATCAGTGGAAATAGAAGATCCTATGGTATCTGAGGTGTCAATAATCTTATTTATTTCAAGAAGATAAACATATATGGAAATACCTTTCTTTGGTGTGCACAACTGTATCTTGAGTTTCTTCACCTTTTCTCTAGTATGAGAAACATAATAAACACAGTTTTTTCCATGTTTGGAAAGAAGTATTGAGACCTACCATTTTGGTTAGAATTGGTGTGGTCATAGATGCAAGAAGGCAAACAATAAGTAATTGATCTTGTCATTTACAGTTGAGATATTCTTGGTTGAGAACATTGACAACATCTTCTAGAGTGTTGAATTTTAGAGGAATATCTTGACCCTCCAAGAACTGTGTCAATTTAAAGCCTTGAATAGTGGCTAACACTTGTTCAACATGAAAAGTTGTCATCATCTAATTTGAGAGATATATGGGTGTTAAAGGTAGGAGGAAGAAAATAAGAGGTAGTAGAATAATTTTCAAAGTTCTTGTGGAAGAAAAAGAAGTGAAAATTGTGGTCAGATTTATGAAGCTCCGAATACCATGTTGGAAAACATAAAGGAATAAATGAAAGAAAACTATTATTCATTTTTTATCGGCAAGAAAAAATAAATAAATGTGTCTCACTTAAGGGGTGATCTAACCCTTATACAGAACATAGAAACACACACTCCTCTCTCCAAACACAACTAACCCCACAAAGTACCTCCAACTTCCAACAGTAACCGTACTAGTTAAAACACCCTATCCTCTCAAAGACACCAAGAACCATTCAGCCTACCTAAAAACATCATAAGTTTTTAATCGATAGCATAGATACCAGGGGTTTTAAGCACAATTCTGAGAAGGAAAAGCCCACAAAATGCAACTTTGAAGAGATCCAAGACTAAACCTTTAATTGTCCAAGGAAAAAATTTCAGAGTGGTCAATCACTCCACTTTTAAACATATAGTTATTCATATGTCTCCATATCTAGCTTACCAACACAATCCAAATATTACCCATAATAAGATTAACAAACATAGGTGCATCAAGAAAAATGAACTGCATAATGTGAGACAAGTGTAAGAGGGTCTATCGAACTCATTCCTAACCATGCGTAGGAAAGATTCTAAACTAGCCAAGAAACCTTGCACCCAAAGAACAAATGACTTGTTAACTCCTTTAGAGCCCCACACAAACAGCAAAGGCTACTCCTTTCCGCTCTTTCAGGCATCTCCAACCACCATACTTGGACACAATGATCCCCTGCCACAACCCACCCTTGTCTAAACTCAAATGTCAGATCCACTTTCCCAGCAAGGCTACATTGAAAAACATAAGGTTAATAATGCCTAGACCGCCCGCTTCCCGAGACTTGCAGACCTTATCCCAAGCAGCCCAACCTATCTTCCTCCCTTCAGACCCCCAACACCACAGAAAATTCCTCTATAAACTCACTATCTTCTTCATCACACTAGAAGACATCTTGAACAAAGAAAGATAGATCAGAGGGATAGACAACATAATTGACTTAATCAAGCAAATCCTCTCAACCAACAAGACGAATCTGCCCTTCCAACTAGCTAATTTGTTTTTGACCCTATCTACCACTTCATCCCAAAACACACCCCTCTTATGACACCCCTTACTAGTATTCCCAAATATTTAAACGGATTTTCATCACTTCACAATTGAGAATTAACAATTGAGAATTAACGTAAAGCGAAGAATAGATGTTTGGTTGATCCCACTCTACCCCACCAATTTTGCTCTTTAAGAAATTTATCTTTAAGACCAAAAGCTAGCTCAAAGCAATTGAGAATAACCTTAATGTTAAAAACTATTATTCATAAACTTAAAAAAATATCACAATCGCACCGTGAGTGTAGCTAAGCCAATATAAATAGCTCACAAAACAGAAAAGTAACTACTGATATATCATATCATTCTTATATAACAAATTGACTAACATATCGAGATAAAAAAAAAATAAAGTAAAGAGAAACATTAAGTATAGTTTTTCTGTTATAAAGAAAGAAGCATAAGACAGTTAATTCTTCTACTTTCTTTAATTCAAAAGTTTATATATTTTTAGTTTCCCTTCCAATAAAAAATATTCTAATAAAATTAAATTTAATTAAGTTTTAAATAATTTATAAATTTAGATATTTTTAATTAAAATATTTTTAATTTTCATCTAACTACTCATTTTTTTTGTCATCAATGACATCATTACTAGTCTTGTTTTCTCATCTCCAACTCACCAATCAATTTACTTCTTTATTTTTTAATCCCTTTCAACTCGCTTATTCTCTCTTTAAGAAGTTGATCGATGAATTAGAGAATATTAGAGAGTAAAAAAAAGAAAAAAAAGAATCATTTCATTCACAACAAAATCAAACACCACAATACTTAAATGAAAAAAAAAACATTTCTAACACTCGATAGAATAATTTTTTAATAAAAACCTAATTAAAAATACAGTAATTTATGAAATATTTAGAACTTAATTATTCCTAAAAATTAATCTACTTCTTTCTACAGAAAATAAAAAATAACTATAAGCATACATATACTTTTTTTATTATATTTCTACCTCATTTTCTTGCTATCTCTTCCATAGGGCACATTTATCATTTCTTTTCATCCTTTTAGAGAAAAAAGAAAAGTCCTCCAAAATCATTCTACATTCCTATAGTATTTCTCAAACCAAACTCCTACAAAAATTGAGGTCTACAAAAGTCTTCCCTATGTTTCCAAGTTTCCTAGGTCATTATTGTTTCAGGGAAAACCACTAATAATATTTCTATTAAGTAGAGTTGTTTACCATATGAAGTAGTATTTTAATTTAAGTTTCATAAACTTTAGTTTCTTAAATTTAATAAAATTATCTATATAAATTTCTAATTTTAAAAGTTATAAATTTATGAACTTCATTTTAAAATATTATTTTTATCGATGAAGAGAAATTTTATATTTGTGAATTTTTTGGCAGACTTCCTATTAAGTCAAATTAATCAACCGATATGATTTCATTATCAATGTAATTAAATTAATGTCAGATCAACGACCACTTCTTCCACAGTTCTTTCAAAGGAATCTCAGAAGAAAAGAAAGCTGAAAATATCTTAAAACATTAACTACTTTTATATTATAAATTTAAATACTTAATTTTAAATAAGGAAAGGGTTTATTAAAAGTTTAAATTTTAAATTTTCAAATATAAGTAAAAAATATAGAGCTGGCATATCTTTAATGTAAATATTTGATTTTGAAAATTATATAAGTAATAAACACTATATTTTGTTTCTTGAAATATATGTCGTTGATCATTATTTATTTGATAATCATTTTTATTTTATTTTTACTTTTAAATTTCACATATTTCCAAAAACACCCATATAAGTTACCATACACAAGAAATAAGCTATTGGTATAAACTATTTCAATCGATTATTCCTTATTATTTATTAAATTTCGTTGTTCACTTAATGTTCAACATTTTAGAGTGCATATTAGAAAGTCATTTTGCATCATACTTTTTTAAAATATAAAATAGAGAAATGATATTTTATGAATGTCCACTTAAACATCATTTTAACCAATAGTCAATCAAATACTCACTCCTTTGTGAACATTGTTCCTTGAACACAAACATTAAAAAAGAGAAGATATTTTATATTTTATAAAGACTTGGTATTTTTTCCTATCGTGACAACAACTACAGCAATATTGCATTAAAATTAAAAAAATGTCAAGCCAAAAAGGGGTAAGGGATGACTTTGAGTGGGTGGGTATTGAGCAAGAGTTTTGGTCTAGAATATATGATCATTATCCATATGGACCAACTTGTGACTAAAGTAGTGCTGCTATAAAAATGATTTTTTCAATCATGCATGATTGCCTTGTATGAAAGATATCCCAGCTGTGATGCCCACTATTGAAAGAGAATATACTTTGCATAAAGACACCAATTCAATTGCTACTACATGCACTCTCACACTGGAAGGTGATGTTTGATTTATTAGAAATTATAGTTTTATTCTCATTGGAAGATGCTATTTCATTAGAAATTATACTTTTATTTTATATATACGGAAACCATTAACTTGTTATCCCAAGTTATCAAAAGTTATGCAGAGAAAGAGTACTCCTATAAATTATCATACTGTTCTAAACATGCCAACATGTGAACTAAACTCAAAACATTAATTGTTGGAGATCCCACATCGATTAGAGATTAAAGCCTTTCATTGTATATAAGTGGATGCAAACCTCAACCCTATGAGCCGGTTTTATGGGGTTGAGTTAGGCTTAAAGTCCATTCTTCTATAACATGGTATCAGAGCCATTTCAAGCCTATTCTAACGATTTCATTAATTCAAATTATATAACTCGATCTCTAAGCTACTTGGTTCAAGGTCGGGTTGCCCATAACCTTTACACATACTTATAGTATTATTTATAATTTTGATAATAATAACATATATCATATTTTAGTTATGTTTAACATTTTATCTAGTGTAAAAAAGTACAAAGATAGATTGAGAGAGACATATAGAGAGAGGGAAAGAGAGAGATAATGATACTAAAAGATCTCCTTGTTTATTCGTGAAAAGCTAAATCTAAGAAACAAACATATCACCACAAGCTCAAACTAATAAATATTTATCTTTTCTAGTTGAATAATATCCACATTGGAAACATAAGAACAGAAAAGAGTGTTTGAAATTCTAAGAGCACAACAAACCTTACCTCGAACAAAATTCTTTTTAGTTAAGTTAGACTTACTATCAGTTATCTCCAAACTTGTAAACTTAAAAAGAGAAGGATGAAAATGAAAATCAATTATATTTTGAGAAAATGTAGAGAAGAGTTAGATGATTTAAGATTTTAGAAATACTAATTTTTAAAAAAAAACACAAAATAAAATTCTTTAATTTTCTATTTATAACCTTTAGAATTTAACTTTAGAACCCAATTATCAATATTCATCACTTTTTACCTTTTTTTTCTAATAATTATCAAAATATAATCATATATTCATGGTTTAGAATTAATTGCTAGTTATTTAATAGTTGTCAGCTGTATAGTTGTGAACGAAGAAAAGAGGTCCAAAATAATGAATTTATTTTAGAAAGAAGAGAAGAACTGCGAAATATATCCTTTGATAAAAAGAATGAAAGAAATGAATTTAACCAACTTTAATATCATCACTGTTGAACACAAGTTAGAAATGTGTGTGTATATATATACTTATTTTTCCCATCACTTGATGATGAAGAAAGATATAAATATATAATTTGTAAATAATATCTCAGTTTCTGATTGAAAAGAATAAGAAAAACTGAAATGAAAGCATGCAAGTTAAAGTCTTTTGGAAAAACCGATGAAAAAAGTTAAAGGTGGAGTGGATAACTTGGAAAATCCTGAGTGGAACTTTTTGACCCAAAAAAACTCTATATTTGATAAAGTAGTTGTTTCACCTTCTCCACTGTTCTTTCTTTTTGGTGTGTTATTCTACACTCATTGGTGTTGTAATTCATTAGGGTGAGTCATGCCCAAGAAGTTTGGATGATAAACAAAAACTTATTCAACACGAAATATTTTTTCACCTCCTAATTTTTTCGAGATTTTTGTTGTTGTAGTCTCTAAGTAAATGTTTGATCCATTTTTGTTTCTAATTTTTTGTTCGTTAATGCTTTTAATGTCTCTAGATAGCAATTAGGATGTGACAGTCAATGCTAATTCTCACATTACTTAGTAATATGGAGAATGCAAATTTAACATTACAATCATGTATAATTTTTTTTGGATAAATTTTGTTTAGTCTCTTTTACTTTATAAAATTTACTTTTAATCTCTTAACATTTTAGTCATTGGTTTTGGTCCTTCGACGATCTTTTTACGAGTCTTAATTCTTCAATTTTTGTGTATTTATTTTTATGTCCTTTTTAAAAAAAAAAATACCTTTAATCTCTCAATTTTAGTTTAATGTGAAATATTATCATATAAATGCATGATTTGAGATTATAAGACAGTATAAATTTCCCTTACCAACAATAGAAACTTGTTCAGAAAGAGTGAACTTTAAAACAAAATTTAAAACAAGAAAGCTAATTTACTACCCTTTCAAACTCTATCCAGATCTCACTTTACATTCAATCTAAAATACTTGGATCACCGTAGGATGATAGGTTAAATAGATTGGCACATCCTAAATTAAAAAAAATCATTTTTGAAAAAGAAAATAAATTTTTAGATTTTTTTTACTAGGATGGGCCTTTAAAAGTACGAGGTGGTGAAAGTATGCAATATGTGAGTTGGAGCATGTTGGATTCTTAATATATTAATGGGTGTTTCTTCCTGCATCCCAATAAATTTCTCCCTGCACCTCATTATTACTTGGAAAGACTGTTCTATCTCTTTTAAAAATGACTTTTTAATTACTCATCTCGAAGTGTTTTTGGAACATATTTTTTGAAAAACATTTTATGAATTATGGATTAATCATTCTGTAAGTCAAAAAATATGTTTAAGAAGATATTTTAGAATGATTTTTTTTGTCTTCCGAATTTTCTATTTTGGAAACACATTTTTCTTACAGAACACTCTCTATTTTAGAATCACCTAAAACTATCAAGGGTAATTTGGGTATTTCGGAAAAGGTAAGGGTATAAGAAGAAAAATGTAGGCTAGTTATTTTAGGTGCGTTGGTTGGTGGACAAGGTTTCATTTCATGATCAGGCTTCTTCTTCCTGCACCCCCATAATTTTAAAAATTCCATAACTAGCCTTGATCTTTTATTTGGAAAAGGACACTGTGGTGGAGTGTGCTATGGATTCATCAATCCAGAAGTGAATCATGTTGTTTTCCGGATGATGAGGTGTTCCAGAAGTAAATTGTTAATAGATTGTTGAATCTGGAAACCTAATTTTTGTTACGGATTGATGGATCCAGAAGATTTATGAATTTCCCAATTTGAAAGATTTACGGATTCTCCAATCTGGAAGATTTATGGATTTCCAAATCTGAAATTTGAAAAAAAAAATGTGGATTCCTGATTCCGTAAAATTACCGAACTGCATTATCTGGAATACTAGATATAAACTGTGGAAGCGATAATCCGAGACACTACCGACCACCACCAAAAGAAACACCTTCCAATGCTAAGAGATGAAACAACATCGCCGCTGTTCAGAGAGAAATGAAATCCGTGTGTGCAATCTATGGGCAAAGGAAGAAGAAAGAGTAGTGTGGGTCTTATGTGCATTTTGGAGTTTTTAAAAATAACAGGGTTATTTTGGTCTTTGCATAATATTGAGGCCGTACAAGAAGAAAAACGTAGGGGTGCAGGAAGAAACTACCTCATGACAAATGGTAAAAATACTAAGGTTTTTTCTTTGTGCACCCTATTATTACTAAATGTGCACCCTATTATTACTAAATGCACCTTTATACTAACAAAAAAAGATTGCAATATCCTTCTTCACTCTATCACGTCATCGCCGATGTCGCCATTACCATCGCTGCACCTTCGTTGTCCACTACATCTCTTTCCACTGCACTAAGAGGGTGAATAAGATGAAGGAGAGCTTATTCTAGAAGCCATCATTTATGTAAAACTTATTTTGGAAATTTTATTTTAAAAAGCTCATTCTATAATGCATTTCATATATTTCAGAAAGTTTGTTTTGAAGATTATTCTGAAAATCTTGTTCTAAAATATTTCATATCTTCTAAAAAAACTTGTTCCATAAATCCTATTCTAAAAATTGTGTTGCATAATTCATGTTTTTAAAATTTTAAAAAACTTGATCGGAAAGATTTTCACAACAGATAATCTGTTACAAAAAGTAAAATGATCATTTTAACAATTATGAGATGCAGCTAAAAGTTATAGAAATGAAAGAAATAAAAGCCCAAATTAACTTTTTAATTAGATCCAATATGAAACCTATAATAATCTAGATTAACTCATGAGTTTGGAGTTATTTCGACATATAAAAATTAAATGGTTGAAATTGGTAAAAAAAATTATTAATGAATTAAAACTAAATTTTGTAAAATAATATAAAACTAAAAACAAAATTTACCTACAAATTTTGGTGACATCATATTCACAATTGACGTGAAAATCAACATGTTAGTCAACATCACTACCATGTCACAACTTAAAAGGAAATTACTAGTGGTATAAAGGTAAAAATCTTTAAAATGTTGTGTTTGGTTCTAGTGGTAGGCTCTTCATGATAATGGAAAAATAGGATATACATTGGTTTGGATCTAGTGATGTGCAAGGAAATGGGAGTGAGAAAAAGTAATGATAGGTACTGTTGAGTGTCTCGCTCACATACGAAGAAAATCACGTCTACATGTGGGAAAATATCGTTTTAACCTCACTTTTGTTGGGCATGACAAGATCATTTTGCATTGTTGAAGCTTAGAGATTCATGACGAGGTGCATTGATTCCTTGATTTGATTAGTTGGGGTAGATGGAGTTTGAAGTTTTGAAATAAATACATGTGTTAGCACATGCAGATTCACACCTTGTCTTGTTTTTGTTGGTGCTGAGTTTGTTGTGTGTGAGTTCATGATGCAAGAATTGTTGGTGTGTGAGATTGTTGTTCAAGGAGGGTGGTGGTCTATGTGATTTGTTGTTGTGGTGGTAACGATAGTGTTGCATGGTGGTGAGTGGAGAAGATGAAGAATGGTAAGCATAATTGATTACCTTGTATTCCATAATTGATTATTCAAAAAAATTGTCTCTATTAATTGATGTTGTGACTGTGTTAATCGATTATGGGATGTTTTATGTATAAATAATCAATTATCGTGCATGAATAATCTATTAAGAGGAGCGAGTAATCGATTATGTGTGTTCTATGTGCATATTTCTTGGTTTGGACGTTGGTTCAAGCTTGGAGTCCTCGGTTGTAGCCCTGGGTGTCCACGATGGTGCATCGATGATGGTCCAGGTCAGGTGTGGTTGTCTTGTTTTCCTTTGAATGAGTTGCAAATTTTTAATAACATTTTTTTATGTTTGAATAGGTGCTTGTAATTGAGTTTATATTGTTATTGGAGTGTTGGTGTTGGCTCGTGGTGGGGTGCAGGTTCTTGGTTGAAGGTTTTGGTGCTCAAATGAAGGCCTTGGCATACAGGGTGGTGCAACAGGAGTGGTTCAAGTATTGTGGACTTGTGTTGTTAGACTTGAATGAGTTAGACACGGTTAATATGTTGTTTTTTTAGGTCCTTGTAAAACATAATGTTGTGGTGTTGTTGGAGTGGTGGTGTTGTGCTTGTTTTCCTTGAAGCCCATTCTATTTGTTGATCAAGGTCAGAATAAAGCATCATTGTTAGTTATTGAATGTGTTTTATGTTTTGGATGATTTGTTGAGCCAAAGTTAATTTGAAGTGAAATTAAATTTCTTTGAACATGTTACTTTGTTTGACTTATTGGTTCCATGTGTATTTTATTAAATTATTAATAATTAATTGAATGATTTTTTTTATATATTTTAGTTAGAAAAGTATAAACCTAAGATATTAAAAAAATCATATTCATTTCTCACCCTTTTTTATATGCAATGACAAATTTGTAATCATACATTTTCATCAATTAAAAAAAAGAACAATTTCAATCATACTCATCACATCACTCTCAAATTTTCATAAATTGTCCATACAATTTACCATAATTCAAACAACCTCACTTTCTTACATTTTCCCTTCAATAATCTAAAATTCACTTCCTCAAATCCAAATAAAGTATAAAAGTTGAGAAATAAAAGCACACTCTCTTTAAAACTCTTGTATAATAATAATTATTTTCATAATATACTTAGTCACTCCCTTTTTAGTTGTAGCATCAACAAATGTTATAACATTCTAAATAGGACGACAACAGGAAGGGGTAAGTGTGAGTTTGACTATATCATATCCATATCTATTTTTGAAATAAAAATTCACTTCCATCTTCGTTCCCATATCTAAGGATATGAATTTTTTTGTTCTATCTTCATCCCTATCAAGAAATGGGAATACTTGTATCCACCTCTCTATTGTTCCAAATATTAATTTTTTTTTAAATTACAATAAAGGAAACAAGATATTGTTAAGTATTCAATATTAAAAAAATATACATTTTCTTCTCTCCAATGTCCAATATCAAGAAAGAAAAGGTCAAATCATTGTATAAAAGAGTAAAAATGATCAAAAAAATATATAAATAAATTACAAAACTATGGACCAAAGAAAAGATAACATATATTTTTTTAGGTTACTTAATAACTTAAAGGTATTTTAGTTATTAAAATGGGGATGGGTATGAGGAGAGTGATGGGTATTTGGATATAGGGACATGGACGTGACAAATATGTACTTACACATCCCCATCTCCATACCAAATTTAAAAATCGAGTATTACTCATACCCAAACTTGTATTCAGTCAATGCGATAATTCTCCATCAAAACCAGGACGGGTTCAAACAATACCGAGAATGGATTCATTTGCCATCCCTAATTCCAAATCTCCAATAATGCTATTATTGATTCATTATGTAGGTTGGCGGTTAATATTCTGAATAAAAGATAGATTGCAAAATCATCTTTGAAAAAAAATATAGAAAAAATTACAAAAAGAATGCAAATTTAGGATATTTTAGAAAAAAATTATGCTTAAATATTTTTTTCATAATTTTTTAAATTTTATATAGTCTTTTAAAAAATTAGTTCTCATTCTAAATAATTTATTTTTAATTTTATTATTTACTAGCATGTGTTAATTGGTCACATGTTAGGTGTATGGAAGAGAAATTAACATAAGTTATGAGTTTTTTTTTTTACATTTTTGTTTTCTTTCGTATAAACTTTTTATTATTTTTATTTTTAGAATTAAATATGTTTTTCATCCCTATACTTTGACATGAATTTAGTTTTAAATATTTTGTGTGGTCGTAACTGATCCATGGTTATATTTTAATATTTAAATTATTAGAATTTATTTATTTTAAATTTATTTAATGTATAATATGGTAATAAATATTTTAATTTTTAATAGTTTATTGTATTTATTTTAAATAATTTTTTTAATATTATAATAAATATTTTCATTTTAATAATTTTGATATATGTTAGTTAAATTAAATTTATTAAATTGATTAAGTGTTTGATTTTAAATTATTTCAAGAAATTATCTTAAAAAGTTTAGAAAGAATTGAAAAATGTTGAAAAATAATAATTGAGTAATAGAAAATACGTATTTAAATTTTATAAATGTTATATAAAATACTTTAATTTTTTTTAAATTATTTATTTTATTGTAATTTAATTTATAGTATTATAATAAGTATTTAAATTTTGATATAAATTAGTTAAATTAAATTTATTAAATTGATTAAGGGTTTAATTTTAAAGTTATTTAAAGAAATTATCTTATAAAGTTTATAAAGAATTGAAAGATGTAGAAAAATAGTAATTGAGTAAAAAGAAATATGTATTTAAATTTTGTAAATATTATGTAAAATATACATAAACTTAGGAATATGAATTTAACATGAAGTAATTAATTAATGCAAAATGTAATGGATGTATTTAAAAATAGAGAATCCATTTATCTTAAAATCTGAAGTAAACTTAAGAAAATAAAAAGTGAGATAAAATTTTTTATTGATAACTTAAATAAATTTGAATGTCATATTTATGTAATGGATAAATGGACTAATGGTTTTACTTTGATATCCATTGTGATTTAAAAGATGTTACTTCTCATAAATGAATCATAAGATCATTTTAAAGATTTATCGAGAATGTTTATGAAACAAACATATTAAGAATAAATGTGTAAGTAAGTAACTTATTCTTAATCCTTAGATTGCCCCAAACTTGACCACATGTTCTATAAATGCAATTGTTATAGATATTTTCCAACTGAAACACATAATAATGTAGTAAATTTTGAGTCACGAGATGACACATGTGAAATTATTTCATATAAGTGTGTTAATACAGTTTTCCAACACATCGAATAACAGATTCATAGATTTAGGTTCTTTTATTGTATGTCATTTACCTCGTATTAAAGAACATAAATGTTGTACCATGTAAAACAATTCTCAATGCATGAATAATAGGTTTTTGATATAGTAATTTTAGTAGACTTAGTTCTTAATAAATGTAACATATATAACTCCATTTCGATTGTGTACGGTATAGAATGAATTTAGAATCATGGAATAGAGTTGATCATTAGATTTTGGATTATAAGTTCATAACCCTAACCCATTGGCATTTTGGGTGGAGCATATGTACTTGGTGTTTTTTTATTACCGCTAATAAGGTAAGAGTTGAACTAAGAACTCGATTGTAAAGGCTAAAAGAGAATTTCATGAGCAATTTCAATAATAGAGTTCATTGATATTCGTGGTAGTAGATGCTATGACACATATAAATTATACTTAATTTGATGGAATTGTTGATAGGGAACTTTTTTTCGATATCACACCTTAAAAGTTATTTTTTTATTTCATCAAGACATTAATAAATTGATTATTTTTAGATAATAGTAGATAAAAAGAATACTTGTAAGGATAAATGGTTTTTCAAACCAAAGTTTTAATTTAATTATGTATTTATTTTTTTTGTATATATTAAATTAATTAAATTAAAATAAATTTTTGTTGTATAAATTAATATATTTTTTATGTATAAATTAAATTAAATTTTTGTTGTATAAATTGAATTAAATTTTTGTTGTATAAATGAAATGAATATTTTTTTTGTATAAATTAACTTAATATTTTTTGTGTAAATTTTTTTTTATATAATTAAATTAATTTTATGTTGTATAAATTAATTAATTTTGTATAAATTAAATTAAATTTTTGTTGTATAAATCAAATGAATATTTTTTTTGTATAAATTGAATTATTTTTTTATATAAATTTTTTTTTCTATGAATTAAATTAAATTGTTTCATATTAATTAAAGAAATTTTTTGTTCTAAAGATTAAATGAATTTATTTTATACATTGAATTAATTTATTTGTTGTATAAATTTAAAATAATTTTTTAAAGTTTTAATTTTAGTTTTTAATTAAATTAAGTTTTATAAAGGCTATGCGTCGCCACATCCGACACATAGTCTACCTATTTCCCCCAAATCACAAAACCTAAATTTTTCATTTTCCCTCCCTTTTACACTCTACCTCCACTGCCCACTGCACTCCATTGCCCCCTGCACTCCACCGATGTTATTGCTTTGTTGCTCTAGTGCTCTCTATTGATTTGTGTTAGTCTATAAATGTTGTTGTGTGAATGTAATGACACATTTGACTTAACTAAAGTTAAATTTTTAATGTGTTAGTCATTATGATGAGATTAAAATTCTAAAATTTCTGAGCAAGTTAATGGACATATTTCTGAACTTTTTAAATATGGAATATTAATATGGACTTTTATTAATGTTGTTCTGGAATGAGAATGAAATTAAATTTTGAGTTTAATAATTGATAAAATATGGTTGAAAATTAACATAGAGAGATATAATTTGGAGAATTAATTAATAAAGGGATATGGAGCACTCATTCTACCTACATAGAGAGATATAACATATTTTTGCTCTCATTATTTCAAACGTGTCAACTTGTTGTCAAATAGAAGTTTGAGAAATGATCCTCAAACATTTGTAAACGAGGAAGACCCGTACACATTATTGGTTTTGAATAATGTGGACGCCCAAGTGGTTCTAGCAAGGACTATTGGTTCAGTGATAAAGAACATAGTTCTGCCCATGTTCATGTCCTCATCAATTTCGATGAGGTCAAACCATTTCCTGAGTAAGTTTAATTGTACATAATTTGAATTAAATTATTGTAGGTTGTGGAATTCGCTAACTAATTCCGATCAATGTTTAAAGATTTTCTTACAAGTGTACTCAATCAATAACGAAGATGCTTCGACAATCATACATGCTAATTTTTCCGAAGGGTTCAAGAGCTACGTAAGTGTAACCTAAACCCATACGTGCTTCTTATTAAATCACAATTTCATAAATAAGTGTAATTTTTTCTTATCACTGAAACACAGGTTCTTGATGAAAGGAATGTAATCAACCAAAACTTGAAGGGACTTTCTTGGGGACCTAATTCAAATACAACATCATGGAACATTTACTTTGTTAATGGATATAAATTTCATACAAAGGCATGGGTTGATGGTAAGAAAACAACAAATAGTGGGTTGCATGTTAAAGGTGTCACTGGCGGAGGAGAAGATGATTTTTACAGTACAATTCATCGTATATATGAATTGGAGTATGTTGCTATCAATAAGAAGATCCCACTTTTCTACTATGAATTGTTTGATCCTACAATTAATGTTGGGACTAGATTTCATTCATAATATAATCTAGTGGAAATCAAGTTAAGTGGAAGATATGAGCCTTATGATCCATTCATTCTTCCACAGAAGGTCAAACAAGTTTATTATGTCACTTATCCAAACATATGTAAAAACCTTCATGGATGGTGCGTTCCAATTAAAACAAAACCTCGAGGACATGTGCAAGATGACAACATGAACGATGAATTGCCATATCAAGCTGATGAGACGTCTAATGTGTTACCAGTTACAAGAATTGAACATTTACAATGTTTAGCTGACACATCTAATGTTGAAGTAGTTGATGACAATGATGATATTGAAGCACATAATGATGACGATGATGAAGATGTTGACTTCTTAAATGAAGATTATTCGAAACATCACATAGACAATGACGATAATGAAGATGTTGACCTCTTAAATGAAGATTATTCGGAACATAACATAGAAAATGACGATTCAAATTTTGATAACAATGATGACTAACATATATTACTTTTAATAAATTTGCCGATAATTTTTTTTTTAATAAATTATAAACAAACATATCATCATTACATAATTATACTAATATTATGAACGGATAATTTTTTCAGGAAAAATGGTTTGGACTAGAGGGAGGGATGGTAAAATTGTTAGGCATGGGCAACTGAGACGTAGAGTTTCTACATCAATGCACGATAAGCTAGCTATCGACTTAGGAAGCATCCCTTATTTTGGTATTTACCACCTCTAATCCTGGTAGTCCATATATTTCATCCCATTCCTCAACACCGTCTTCTAGCCCGACATCTTCCATCCCCTTGTCCTTTGGGCATGAAGAATTTTGGTATGCTTATCCACACCCCACTATATCACCTCATCACACACATATTTCATCATCTTCACACCCTCCTAGTATTCCAATACCACCAGGGCCATCACTGTCTGTTCCGACTTACCATCAGAGTGTCCCTGCACCACTCCACCAGACTTGGAGTTTTCCACTCCAACCTACCCCTGCTACATTTCTACAACCCACCCGTGGTACATTTGTGCAGACAACTCCTCATCTCATCGTCCACAACGCATCTAATCCCTCTGTCCCGGCTACTATTGGCTTTGTGCAAGGCCTCTCTGACCATGTTGACCATGGTGTCGCTGCTGCTTTAGAGCACGACCTCCCCCCTAAGGAGGTCCAGTGTGACCCTACTAGTAGGGTCATCATCCGACTTCTTGGTAGAGGGTAAGTCATCCTAAATTTATATTTAATTTTATCTTCATATTACAATGTCTGTAATTTGATTTGTTTGTATTGTAGTTGGACGCCAAATCATTTTGCTAGTGAGGCCATTGGACATTGCACTCAGTCTCAATTTAGAGGTCCATATCATCATTATGATGTCATGCCTGAGGAGGAAAAACTGAAGTGGTGGACTGACTTTCAGGTAATTTTAATTTTTAATTACAATTTCATATAGATCAACCAAAATGGGAAAACTGAAATGAACTATTTTATTGTTTTTAACAGAGTGGAGTCACTTGGGCACCTCAGGAAGAGTGGAAGATTAAAAAGGTCTATGAGTCTAAAGTCAGAAAACGACTTTGTGACATCTTGACCAAAGCCAGGGCAAAGGGTGTCTGACCTATTTGGATTGGCAAACAAGCATGGGCTAAACTTCTGAACTACTGGGATTCACAATAGTTCAAAGATAAATCAACTCAGAATAAAGTCAACAGGGCTTCAGCTCGTGGTGGAGCACTGCACTCCAAAGGTCGAAAATCACATACAGATATTGCAGTAACCTTGGTAAGTACTTGTTATAGCCTTACATGAAATTCATTTTACATTTGCAACCTATACTGCTTCTAATTGTACAACATTATTAGGAATGTCAATATGGTCGTCCTCTAGAACCTGATGAACTATTTATGGCCACCCACACAAACAAGGGTGATTGAGTTAATACTTGTGCTCGTGAAACTTATGTAAGTTATTCCTTTAACTTTATTTTATATTTATATTTTATTTTCCTAACATTTTCATCTCCTAATGACCTATGTAGGAAAACTATCATGAGCGCTTGAGGGCCCTTCAAGTAAATAGTTCTCAAGACTCTAGCACTGATGTCCATCAACTTGCTCCCACAACAAAGTTTCAAATTTGGAAGGAAGTTGTTGGAGGAAATACTACAGGTCGAGTGTATGGTACAATAAACTTGGATGCTAACTTCCGCCAAAGAGTCTCTTCCCTCACTCAACCCTCTGCTTCTGGCACTTCACAATCTGATCATGTGATTGAAAATCAAATGCTTCGTGTTGAACTTAGTATGTGGGTCAAAAGTATGCACACTTGGATGATGAAATTAAGGTTATAAAGGAAAAGCTTATCTCAATGAAACGTGACAAAAATGCTTCCACTAGCACAACTCAATTCGACCACGAGTATGATCCAGAGCAGGATGACCAGTCTGTCTTTTAAAGTGCATCCCAAACTGTAAGTTTAATTATTTCACATATTTATTATATACTAAGTATTTTAATTATTTACATTTATTTATTCATAATGTTTGTATTTTTTTTTACAGGTTTTCACGTATCATATCACTATAGGATCCATTTTATATTTTCATTCACATATTCTTTAATGTAATTGAATTATCTAACATTTTAAGTTTTTGTAGTACAATCTTAATTGTAAGTATTCATATCCACTTTGAATATTTGCATGGATCACATTATCTAAATGACTTTGTTTAACTATTTGAATTATTTTTGTATTGTGAATGTGGTGTGAATGATAACAATTTGTTATGTTGAATTCTAAATTTGATTTGGTTCGTATTTGTTGTCTTACAGGGTAAAATGGTTAGACAAAAAAATAAATGATTTTTTTCTACCATTTATAAGTCGGCCAAGCCCACACAAACTTTTATTTTTTTATATTAATTAATGTATGTGTCGGCTTTTGCGTGGGCCTAACCCATGCAAAGTCAGATGCCATTTTTTTATTTATTTTCCAGTTCGTCGGCCAAACCAACGCACAAACGATTTTATAAATTTGCATCGATTTGGCCCACACATAAATCGCTGCAATTGCATCCCTTTTACGTCGGCTTGGCCAACAAAAGTTACGTTCATTTTTCATCGACTTGACCCATCCAATATGCGTCATATTTGCTGACCAACAAAAATGTTCATTTGCTTCTGTGGTTTTTTCGTGGAATTATTGACCCACATAAATGTGACGCTTATGCGTTGGTTTTTCCCTATTTTCGTGGGTTTTTGACCCATGAAGCATCATGTTTTTCTTGTAGTGACTATATAGTTCTCCGAATATTTTGTATATTGTTTTTTTATTTTAAAATTTAGAATATTTAGGATGGTGATAGTAATAACGGTAAATGAATAAAATTTTTATAATTAGAAATAGTTTTGGTTAAATATATAATTAATTATGTTAAAAGTGACATTCTTGTAAGTTTTCTATTTACCGTTATTATCAAGCAAGATCTAAAAATATGTTTAAATTTTAGAAGAATCTAAAAAATACATTAAGATTTTAAAGAAATAAATATAACACGAATTTTTTTAAAGAAAATATTTAATATTTTATAAGTTTACAGGCACTTTACCCAATAATTAGGTGATGGACACTTGGAATATTGAAGATGCACATAGTTCAAATGCTGGTAACAAAAAAAAATGCATTGTAAAGTAATTATTTTTAAACATTTTAAAGACGTAATATATGTTTAGTTTCTGTGAAATAACGGGTTTTAATTTAGTCTTTATAGTTTTCATTTTTATTTATCTCTAAAAGATTTGAAATAAGGAATTTTAGTCATTAAAAAGTGTGAATTTTTAGTTTCAGTTTCTATGAAAAAAAAATTATTACTCCAAAATTTCAAATCACTATTTTCAATATCCTAATATTTATTTTAAGATAGATAAACTATTTTGTTTTATGAATTTTAAGAGTCGTTTTAGTCATCTATCATAAAATTAGTTTGTGTAGTTAGAGTGATATATATCCTTAATTTTCAATATTTAGTTTGTGGTATTTTTATGTTTGTGTTATTATCTTCAGTGATATTAATGGGGAAAAAACTTTGTTATATATTATGTCATTTAAAGAAGAAGTGATTCATTTAAAATAAAATATTTATAGTTCAGTAAATATTTGTTCTCCTACGAAACACACTCACATTTTTTCGTATAATAGGGAGATGAGTTTCATTAATAAAATATTGGTAACACATTATTAAACTATTTAAAATAGTGCATTAGAGAAAATATACATTAATCGATTAGGATAGTAGAAATATTGTAAAAAAAATAACAATTCAACAAATAATGTAATTATATGTGAATAATGCATATTTAATTTTTTTTCTGTAAAAAGTTATATTTTAATGTTTAATGGATATTCTTGTTGTTGTTATTTATAAGATCTAATTACTTAATTCATCAATATTAAGAAATTTTATTGATCTAATTGACAGTAATAAATGTGTCCTAAATTTATATTGTTTCTCAAAGTTACCCTCACCATTAACATTACCCTCTTTTATTAATGTTTGACAATAAAATATAATAGATACTTTAATTTAAGCAGTGAGAGAGGGAAAAAAGAGGGGAAAAGGTATTAAAAGATGGAAAATTTGAATGAAAAAGAAAGCATGGAAAATACATCAAACACAATCCAAAGCTAACAAAGAAACACAATTGATAAATTATAGTTTTAATACAATTTACTTTTTGTTCATGCATAGATAAAGTTGCAATAAAAATGTTTAATGAGGAATGAAACTCTAGACGTATTAAATCAGAGTGGAAAATACAACTAAACTTATAAATCAGAGAGATAAAGTGTTTCTTTATCCACTATTTTCAATATAAAAGATGTAGTTTAAATGTTTGATGAAATGTTTTGGTTTCTGTTCAGGACAAGGCACATGCGAGGCTATAAAAGACAAACTTTAAATTTTTGACAGTGTAGTTAATGATAAAATTTCAAATTTTCTTTCAATGGAACAAGTTCACTCTCTCATAAATTGTTTCCTTATCCTTGTGAAAATGAAGTATCAAACATTTGAAATTTAAGCGCCATGAAAGTGAGAACCAACTTTATTTAATTCACAAGATGCTTATGAAGCAAGAATTAAACAGGCTTTATTCTTGTTTCTTTTCTTTTTTTTTCTCTTTTTCTCTTTATCTTTTCCACCATTCTTTTGTCACTTTTTTCCTGCCAAATACAAAACAGGTACACCATACAGGGGTCCCTACTCACCTCTTTGTCATGTAGTACTTGACTCTAGTCACAAACTTCGATATAAGGAACTTTCCATAAACACAATTTCTCATTTTCCCCTTAATTACCAGAATATCGATTATTAAGGTAATTTAGTAAAAGAACATTAACTAATCACATAGGGAATGTTACGTGGCAAATATTGAATTGTTCCAGTGTCCTAATCAGTAATGAAGAAGTTGTTTTGTCCGTGATGTTGATGCACCAAATGGTAATAACTATGTTTGTGACATAAATAGTAGAGACCTGAAATTTTATAAAATGAAAGAGAGAATAGAGAAAGTGAAAGCGATGTATCTAATTTTTTGCATTGTTGGTAATCTTTAACTTTTGCATTCACAAATCTTGAATGGTGTGGTCACTTCCTCGTTTAACACCTAGAGACGCAATTCTGAGGACGTTCGTTTTCTTTGCAGTGAAAGTGCCAGGATCTTTCCTTGTAGAGCACAATTGAAAGTTCAAATGTGTGGTACACGTTTTGGGCGGTCGAAAAAACATAGAAACAAGCAACAAATTTAGCCTTGGCTAAACAAATTTGGGAAACATAGAAAACCATGTTTCTCAAGCTTGTAGCGGTGGTGTTTGTGCTGGCAACGACAGTGGCTAGTGAAGATGCCGTCAGTTTCACCTATAACGGGTTCCAGTCATCATCCCATTTGTATCTTGATGGCGGCGCTGAGTTCACCTCCTATGGCATGCTTAAACTCACCAACCACACCAGGCAACAAAAGGGTCATGCTTTCTTCCCTAGTCCAATAGTTTTCAAGAACACCACAAATGGAAGTGTATCTTCTTTCTCCACCACGTTTGTGTTTGCCATAAGTTCTGAGTATCCGAATTTGAGTGGTCATGGAATTGTTTTTGTGATTTCTCCAACAAAAGGGCTTCCAAATTCTCTGCCAAGCCAGTACCTAGGCCTTTTTGATGACACCAACAATGGCAACTCCGGCAACCATGTTTTTGGGGTGGAGCTTGATACTATTCTGAATACTGAATTTGATGATATTAATGACAACCATGTCGGAATTGATGTCAACGGATTGAAGTCGGTTAAATCAGTTGCTGCAGGATATTACAGTGTCGGGGGGTTTAAGAATTTGAGTCTCATCAGTGGCTCCCCAATGCAGTTATGGGTGGAATATGATGGCCCAAAGAAGCAGATTGATGTTACTTTAGCTCCAATTAACATTGGCAAACCAGAAAGCCCCTTGTTATCTTTGAGCAAAGATCTTTCTCCAATTCTTAACAATAGCATGTATGTTGGATTCTCATCCTCAACTGGGTCAATTCAAAGTTATCATTATATTTTGGGTTGGAGCTTTAAGGTGAATGGGCAGGCTCAACAACTTGCCATCTCTGAACTCCCCAAGCTACCTAGACGAGGCAGTAAAGAAGAGTCGAAGGTTCTTATTGTTGGGTTGCCTCTTATATCACTCTGTTTGCTTATCATGGTGGCTCTTGCCGTGGTTCATGTCATCAAAAGGAAGAAGTTTAAGGAGCTCCTTGAAGATTGGGAGCAAGACTATGGTCCTCATAGGTTCAAGTACAAAGATCTTAGCCTGGCAACAAAGGGGTTCAGGGAGAGGGAGCTATTGGGAAGTGGTGGATTTGGTAGGGTCTACAAAGGTGTGATGCCAATTTCAAAAATTGAGGTTGCAGTGAAGAAGGTGTCCCATGAATCAAGACAAGGGATGAGAGAATTTGTGGCAGAAATTGTTAGCATTGGCCGTCTTAGGCACAGGAATTTGGTTCCCCTTCTGGGGTATTGCAGGCGCAAAGGAGAGTTGCTATTGGTCTATGACTACATGCCAAATGGAAGCCTTGACAAGTATCTCTATAACAAACCAAGAGTGACCCTAAATTGGAGCCAGAGATTTAGAATCACCAAAGGGGTTGCTTCAGGTCTGCTTTATCTACATGAGGAATGGGAGCAAGTTGTGGTCCACAGAGACATTAAGGCTAGTAATGTGCTACTTGATTCCGAATTGAATGGTAGATTAGGGGACTTTGGTCTTTCAAGGTTGTATGAGCATGGAACTGACCCTCACACTACTCATGTGGTTGGAACACTTGGGTATCTAGCACCAGAGCACACTAGAACAGGTAAGGCCACTACAAACTCTGATGTGTTTGCTTTTGGTGCATTTATGCTAGAGGTTGTTTGTGGAAGAAGGCCAATAGAGCAAGTGGGGGGGTCTGGGAGTGAAATTCTGGTTGATTGGGTGTATAATTGTTGGAAAAGAGGTGAGATTGTTGAGGTAAGGGATCCAAACTTGGGCACAAATTATAAGGCAGAGGAGGTGGAGTTGGTGTTGAAACTAGCTTTGTTGTGCTCACATTCAGATCCTTTGGCTAGGCCAAGCATGCGCCAAGTTGTGCAGTACTTGGAGAGAGATGTGCCTCTGCCAGACCTGTCTTTGCTTAGCTTATCTCCCACTGGCTTAACATTTGGTCTGCATGAAGACTTTCAGGATTGTCCAATGTCTTATCCTTCATCCATGGATAGGCCAATCTCCCATACTTCTTCAATTGCTGAATCACTTCTCTCTGGGGGGCGTTGATTTTACAAAAAACACACATCAAATGTGCATGCCTCATTCCTCCATTGTATTTCATTTCATTGCATTCTTAATATTTGTTATTTCATTTTGTATTATATTCTAAAGAGAGATGAGTTATCATACATCTATAGTTTGGGTTATGCACTGTTTTTCTTAACATTGCCTTCCACACACGATATCAATAGAAATGTAACACATCAATGTCATCTTGCATTTGGCATGTTAAGTGAGTGTTCTTTAGATCCTATTTTGAATTCAAACCTTAAGTACTTAATTGTTCAACTATCAGTTTGATAAATCACACAAAATAACTCAATACTATTTAAATCAATCAAATTCATACTAAATTTAAGCTTCGATTGAACACAACCTTATGGTGATTTTTCAAGTTTTAAGAGGAGAGATAAAAAAAATGTTACGAATTTATTTGCTTTTATCTTAACAAAAATTACTTTTATTTTTAAAAAAAAATTATTGATATTTTCTAATATAAAAAATCGTTTAGAAGTACTTACGCCCCGAGTTTTTTTTTCCATACTTTTATGTACGTTTTATGTACGAGACTATCTCAATTTCTTAATAAATTTTAGTTAATATTAAAGGACATATTTAATTCACATTCCAAAAGACTTTTTTTTAAAGAAACAAGTCGTGTAAATTTCAAAATATTTGTTCAGAATTTAATAATTTTCTAAAGATTTTTAAAAATGTTTTAGAATTAGGATTTTGTAATTTGAATTTTAAATAATTTATAAAATATGAAATTATGATATTTTATAAGAAATTATAAATTGAAAAAAATTTATTGATTTATGTAAGGATCTAGAAATTTACCCTAGAGTAGAAGTGATAAATTTTAAATGACACCTAAATATTTTATTATTAAAATGAAAAGAACATATAAATAGAAAACTTAATTATTCAGGTTTCATTTCAAAAGAATCACCATTTCTCTAGAAGTTCCTTTTTCTTTTCCTCTTCCTTCCCTCTAAGATTCTAACCTCCTCATTCATCAGTTTGACGATCAGAGTCTGCCATTAGACTCTTGGCAGCGAGATCTTGATAGAGTAACTTCAATTTTTACTCTTTTCTTTGAGTCAAATTTTGAACTTGTAGGTTTGTCTCAATCTAAGCTTATGCATGTGCCTCTTTAAGTTATAGCATTAGTCTTTGTTAGATCAGAGTTCTAGTGTTATAGTTCAATTTTTTATTAGGACTTTGTGGTGCAGATTAAGATACTCTTAAAGCTTTTGGTAGGTTTGGAGCTCTTCATGAGCATCTACTCAAGTAAAGGTAAGGGAAGCTAGTTTAAATTTTCAAAAGAACCCTAGGCTAGAAGATCTGGATGTGGAGGTGACGTGGTCACCAGCTCAAAATTTTGTTTACAGGGTTTCTTGTTTTGAGTTGATTGGAAATTGATTGAAATTGAAATGTGAAATGATAGATATAGTAGATGTTGTAGAATGTATTTGAATAGTTTGTAGAATCAAGTTAAATGAAATGTTTGATGAGAATTGGTTGTTGATTTTAAATAATTTTGATTTAGAAATCATATATATGTATAGATTGACATAATAGCTTAATGAATCAATGAGAGTGCTTGTATAATTTTGAGTAGGAAGTGTCAATGTAATGTGTAGATTTTATAAAATTATAAATTGAATGAAATGTTGATTTAGAATCTAACAGGTGTATCTGTTTATGCAAAAAAATTCTGCATATCTCACTCAGGCTAGATAGTTCTAGCTCAAGTTAGAATAAAAATGAAATTTTGGGTGCTCTCATGTTGATTCTATCTCAAGCTAGCAAATTCTAGCTCAAGCTAAACTCTTAAAAAAACTTTTTTTTTTGCTTTAAAAAGGTTGGTTTATTTATTTTTGTATAGTTTTACTTATAAATTATGTAAACTTTTATTTCATGTATATTTAATTTAAAATCTCTTTAATTAGACATTTATATGATTAGTAAATGAATTATTGTTATTTTGAAAATTCTAAACATTGGTATGACTTGATTGTTTGAT
>Ga0123342_1002724_pt1 | contig 29059 bp, 22 predicted proteins | sample Turbeawhitnodule_FD_89960 | JGI IMG/M metagenome (GOLD analysis project Ga0123342, IMG submission 89960) | Root nodule microbial communities of legume samples collected from Mexico - Turtle bean Mexico white nodule | ecosystem: Host-associated > Plants > Roots > Nodule | place: Mexico: Nepantla... | reverse complement strand
GAGGGGATCAAGGTCACTTCTTTGGTGGTGTTGTAAGTAATCTAGGGTTGATTGCTTAGTGGATTCCCTAGTGGTTTCTGGGAAGACTGGATGTAGCTCTTGGTTAAGAGTGAACCAGTATAACTCTGTGTGTACAATCTCTCTATCCCTTGAACTCTTTAAATTCAGTTTATATTTGTGAACTCGTATAAAAAACCGATTGTTTTTGCGAAACAACCGATTGTTTTTGCGAAACAACCGATTGTTTTTTTGGTGTTGTGCTAAATTGCTTTGTGTTTTTGGCAAACTGAATTCTTAATCAAGTTTTCTCGAAGTAATTTCATTCTAGAATTAAAAGTTTGCGAAAACCCTCTTTAAACCATTCATCCCCTCTAGTTTAAAGCCATACATTCTAACAATAAGAATCGGGATAGGGCAGCCATTCGTACAGTCAACTGTTGCACTTCCTTCACAGTGGCAGGGCTCCTCATTCCTATGATTTATGCACACTTGTCCAGGTTCGCTTCTATCCCCCGTTCAGTGAGTAGGAACCTCAGAAACTTCCCTGCCTCCACCCCAAATACACACTTTTATGGCTTCAACTTCAGATCATACTTAGCTATTGTAATGGATAGCTCCTCCAAGTTAGTGACGTGCTGGTCTTTCTCTTCTAAGGTGACGACCATGTTGTCCACATATGCTTGTACATTTTTCCCAATCATGGGGGCGAGAATCTTATCCATCAACCTCTGATAGGCTCCCGTGCCTCTACTGTCATCACTTCCCTCATGTACTTCTTATGTTTGGAGGCGGTGCATCCACCTCCTGAAAATCCTCCTAAGATAGTATTGATCTCACCGAGGACAGGTATTTTGTGCCCCTGTTCCACTGGTGGAAGCTCCTCCTTAGATCCTTCCTGGCTCCCTTCTAGGTATTCCTTCAGGAATCCATCCTTTATCAATCCTGCTAACTGGTAGCCTAGAGCTATACAGTGTTCCACATCATGCCCAAAGGCCTTGTGGAACTCGCACCAAACCTCCTTGCGTGGCCCCAAATTCCTGTCAGATTTCGAGGGGAATCTCAGCTTATCCCCCAAATTCCTTGTAAGTCATTTTGTACTTAGGTCGGAAAGGAAGGTCGTCCTTCGCCTTCGACCTGTGCTGGTTCTTTCTCATCGCATAAGGTGCTCACCGTGTTTCTGACCTCTTCCCGATCACAACTTCATGTACTCTCATTGGTTGAGCTCGGTTGCCTTCTTTGGGCTTGGCCTGCCCTGTGTACGTGCTCCCGCGCTTCACTATTACAACTTCTTTCACGGCGATGTGGGCAACAGCTCGTTGTCGGATCTCCCCGAAAGTCCTTGTTGATCAATGAGTCACTGAATGGCCCTGACATGATCCCCTTTCCAAAGGCGTGGACTATCAAAGCCTCATCCAGAGTTTGGAGCTTTACTACGAACGTCCCAAACCTGTTCAAGAAATCCTTCAAAGGTTCTCCCTGTCTCTGTTTCACACCGAAAAGGTCGAAAGGGACAGGCGGTTGGGCTTGGTTGACGATGAATTGTTCCCTGAACAATCCAGAAAACTAATCGAAAGAGGTGATGTGGCCGTTTGGGAGGCCAACAAACCACTGTAGCACTGTGCCTGTGAATGTTCCCATGAACATCTTGCAGTGCATAGCGTTAGTTCCTCCCGAGATCAACATTTGAGCATTAAATGTTGTGAGATGGGCCTTCGGGTCTTCTAAACCTGTAAAAACGATCTTGGGCATTATGAAACTAGCCAGTATGACATCGTCCATAATCGCCTGTGAGAATGGCTTGGGGCGAGCCCTGTTTGAATAGTCGGGCCTCGCTCCCCTGTGGCTCCTCGTTACTCGTTCATGATGCATCTAGCTCTACCATGAACTCATCTTGCCTGAGCACCTGCTCGGCTCGAACCTCAGCCACGAGTCTTTCTTGGTCAACCCTGGATGTCGCACCGCTTCCTGGAGAGCACTTACGGTCTCCATAAGCTGTTGTATAGCGGGGTTGTCACTTCCTTCAGATCCTAATGGACCCTGCCTTGTATTCCTCATCACGCTTAAAAGCTTGATTAAAACTGCAGGTGAGACCTAGTTTTATCGAGCCCAAGGGTGGCATACTCAACATGAAAATATTCTGCTCAAGGGCACACCCTCACGGTATCGCAACAGAACATAATCTTTCCTTCATGGAGTGCATGAAATCATAAGAGAATAACCACCAGGGTACCAACTCATGTACCAACATTAGGGGTCCAATCTATTTACGTAGCCACCTTCAGTATGGCGCTACGTTATCTTTTGAACACATGCAACCTAACCTCTACGTGCCCTAACACACATGGACTCAGGTTTTAAAAGGAAACATTTACTTAAGTTAGACCCCCTGCCTAACTTAAGTATTAGTTAAAAGCTTAGGATTGGCTAGTTTTTATACAGGTTCTTGTTGCATTTTGTAGTCTCTGTTTTTAGCCATTAGATTAAATGTGGGTGATTCTATAAGGGTTGGAATACCCCTGAAGTATTCCCTTTAATTTACTTAATTCTTTGCTGATAAAAAAAAAGTTAGACCCCCTGCGTACTAAGTACACCCCAAGGTCCAAAACCATCTCTCGCTAGCCGCCTAGGCCTTATTATGCACAAGGAGTTATACGAAGAACTAACTAATACATACATTTGGGACCCAATCTCATGATTCACCAACTTGGCTAAAAAGTCGAGCTGACCTATCTATGACTAATGTCGAAGTCCGACCACCCAACACTAAGTTCTATGCGCTCTGATCCAATACACAAATTAATTATAAAAATTCTCCATCATGAATGAAAAAATGGTGTATTTGTGTAAGCAAAATTAAAAAATTCGTGTATCTATCGATTCACACGTAGCTGTTCTTTAATGTTTTACTTAATTATGAGACTAATGACATAGTTGTCGAAAGTTGCAGAAAAGGAAATCACTCCACACGAAGCGAAACCGTGACACGTATCCAACTACCAACGCTATTTTATTGAATTTTAGACTTCGTAATAGATAATAGATGCGGGGTGGGCCCGGCCCACGATATTTATTATTCCATTTCCAACATAAATCGTATCGACCAAACTAAGCTTAACCACTAAGCACTCTTTTCTCTGTTTCGCTTCCAAAATTCAGAATCAACCATGTCGTTCCCCTTCAGCCACACCCACCACCGCAGAGACGACGACGACGAACCACCCACCGCTTACCCTCCGCCGGGAAACACCTTCCCCAACCCTCTCCAACAGCCACCCCCACCCTTCTACGGCGCTCCCCAACCACCGCCCCCTCATCCCGAGACCAACGTGTTCCATACGTCTCACGTCCCACCACCAGGACACGTGTCGCAGGACTTCAACTACTCAGCTCCCCCTTCTCATCACCATCCTCACCACCATCATGAAGCAGATCACGGGTTCTCCCACGGGTACTCCCCTGCTCCCACTGCTGCCGGTTACCCCCCTCCTGGAGCCACCTCCACCGTCCACCACGTGGCTCACGAGACCCACCACCATACCCCTCATTTCCCTTCTCACAATGCTCCCACCACCGTGAGCCACGTTAGCCACCAGGTTAACACCGGTCTCCACTCCAAACCCACAGTGAGGGTTGTAACCAAAGCTGCGCCCGATTTCTCTCTCACCATTCGTCAGGGCCAAGTCATTCTCGCACCCTCCGATCCCACCAATGAGTACCAGGTAGCTTCACGTGTCTCCCTCGCAACCCACATTCACGAAAAATGTGATCTTTTTTCTGTAATACATTTATTATTTTTATTTGAGTATTTGGGAAATGCAGCATTGGTACAAGGATGAGAAGTACAGCACCAGGGTGAAGGATCAAGAGGGGTGCCCTGCTTTCTCTTTGGTCAACAAGGCCACTGGTGAGGCCTTGAAGCATTCAATTGGTGCCTCTCATCCGGTAAGATCTTTCTTTTACTCTTTCATTGCAGAGTGTTTCTTTTTCTTTGATGTGACTGTGCTTGATAATTGCTTTGCTGGTTTTTGGGATTATAGAGTGCAAATTGCGAGTTGGTTGAATGATTTCAATGTTCAGCCCAATTGGGGATCAGCACCCGTGGATGAAGATTGGACGGATTAAATTTCAGATGCATATTTTTAGTTTTATTTACGGGTTACGATATGATCCGTTCGATTTCCATCCAACGGGTTACAATTGTACATTCCATTGAATGTAATGTCTGTTACTGCAAGTGGATGCCAGTCTATGATCTTGGTTTTCTATTACTACTGTATTTGCTTTGGTAGTTTTTTTCTGTTTCGAATAACGTACTTACCAAAAATGGGGTTTATGGGTGGATGAAAACGAGTGGGTGGTAAAAGGAAAAGTAAAGAGAAAAAAATGGAGTTGGTAATGATGTAATGGAAGGTGAAAAGAGAGAGGGAGAAAAATGAGGTGAAAGTGAGATGTAACAGAGAGTGAATATGTGATCATAATAACGCTAAAATCATAATGGTGAAGCTAGGACCTTTTGTCAATGGCTTTAATTATGACTGGGTTGGAGCTTTATGCTTTTAAGATAAAGATGCGTTGTTGTGTTGTTCTGATATGCTTTTAAGTAGCGTTGTTGTTAGTGGTTTTTAAGGCACGTGGTTTTAACCTTGAAGTGAGACAGGATGCTTCTGGCCCCTAAACTTTTTTATTACAAAAATAATGTTAACTATATCCTATCCCCTTTTATTCCCTTTCTGTTTTATACTTTCAATAATGTGCTCTGCATATTGCTATGGATTCTGAAACTTTATGGTTGAGCTGCATATCTCCACATCATTTGTTTGTGTGTGGTTCTCCCTGCAAAGTGAAAATTGTTCGATAGAAGGGGAGATGAAAACAAAATAACAAATTTGTATAACATTCTTTTTCCTCCCTTCTCTTTCTTTTCCTATCTTTGTTAATTTGTTATTTACATTGGAAATTTTTATAATTGTTTTGTAGGTTCGGTTGATACCTTACAAACCAGACTACCTTGACGAGTCTATTTTGTGGACTGAGAGCCGGGACCTAGGTGATGGCCACAGAACTATAAGGATGGTCAATAACGTTCATCTTAATGTGGATGCTTTCCATGGTGATAAGAATTCGGGAGGTGTGCATGATGGCACTACAATAGTCCTCTGGGACTGGAACAAAGGTGATAACCAGCGGTGGAAGATCTTACCTTACTGTAAGTTCTCTACCCATAACATAATAAAGTAAATTCCTACCAAATTTCTGTCATGTTTCTTCCTTTTTGTGATGCCTTCTAGATGCCTAATAGTTTTAAAACATAACGAAGTTTGTATGCATATATGCTATATGTTTTTAAATGTCTCACAATTTGGTCAGAGGATTCCCATTATTTGCTGTGACATCAATGTTCCATCCCTAATGATTCTAAATTTATACTATCCTCCTAACAGCCTTTTCTCTTTAGTTATTAGCTTACAATCTAGGAAATAAAATATCTGTCATGCTTTTTGTTGCTGGATGTGCCTGAAAATTGACAAAGGTTTTTCTCCTCATTTTCTTCTTTTGCCAAAGAATGAATTACTGTTTCTGATTTTTGTTTAATCTTCACGATTATGCTTAATGCAGGAGTAAAATTGACGGAATTGTGAGTGGTGTGGCTTTGAAGATGCTAAGTTATGATCTCTTTTGAGTGGTTTGTGCTTTGTATGTTTTACTTGCGGGTGTTATCTAGAATATGAATGATCTGGTGCATTTACTGGTACTATACCATGCAATCAGCTTTTTCAATAGAATAAGTGTGTTTATCTATTACTACTACATACATGTGACACTGGTTAAATTGCTGAATATTAGTGTATACAGTTCATGTGCCTCTATATATCTTTGTTTCATCTGTTACTGATGACCATTTAACTAATATTTCAACTAACATTGGAAGTATAATGTGGCTAACCATCATCATGGGTTTTCAATGTTTCATTATGTCTTAAATTTCTTCTGTATTTTAGGTTGCTCGCCGAAGCACTTCGAACAATTATTTAGTGCATATCATGAGTAATTCTTGATGATGATATGTTGACAATTATGCATCAGAATCAAATCAAATCATAATTGTAAACTTGTGTTTTTTATCATTTATTTATCAAATTAATATTTTTCTAATTTCGTAACCACACAGTTTATAAAAAAGAAAAGGATGAGGGAAACGCGTGATAAGATGAATAATCCAGTCGAAAGATATAGTGAAAAAGTAGAGTGAAAAAAAGGAGTTATTAAGTTGTAAAATGTTTTTGTAAGTGTACTGTATATTTGAATTTTACTTGAATAATATTAAATACTTTATTACTTTTACTTTTAATTATATATATATATATCATTACATAATTATATAATTATAATTTTTTCCATAATATATTTAAATGAAAATATTTCTTTTGTTAACTGAATATATTGACGTTATAATATTAGTATTTCTTAATTTGAATTTGATTTTAAACTTCTACTTTTCTCAGCATGTTTTTTCTGTAATTTAATTACATCCATGTTTTTGGTATTTAGGAGAGTTACTCTGTGCAATTTTTAAATTATTCTTTCAAAAGAATTGAAGTTTAAACTTTTTATTTAATTTTCTGGGAAAACAAATCTATGGTGCAGCATATGTTAAACCTTCTTTTGCTCGTTTATTAATGAGTTGTATCACAATATATAACAAGTGAATGAAATTAATTATTCAACCTTGATTGATCATATTTTCCAACTTGTTTAGCATGCTGAGATAAAGTGTCACTAATTTATTCCTCCTAAAAATTAATTATTGATAAAGGTCGTGATAACTCTAAAAGAAGAATAAATTACTTATGTTAGAAGAATAAATGACTTCTAGTATTAGATTTGTTGATAAAGTTATGTTAAGGAATATTTCTTTATATGATACATATAGATTCACCTTTAATAATGAGATATGTTGATATTATTCCATCATAATTTTATCATTCAAAATATTCAGGAGGCATGATATGATGAAGCTAGTAATATACATAAATAATGGAATGATTTCCAAACTATTCTTCAAATGATATCCTTTATACGTATTATATACTGTTCTCATTTACAATGTCTTTTTGTTGTTTAAGTTAAAGTAGTAGTTGATGTACATGTTATTGGATTTTTTTCTTCAAGGATGGACTTGAGCTATCATGTTGATGAAGGAAAAAGGAACTAGGCACATGAACAAAAGAGGAAACAAGAAAACATTGTGTATATTATAATCTGTATAATATATGTTAAAATGTATCCTAATATACATGCAAAAATAGAATAGACCGGGTTGAACCAATAAAGGTTCAAACATAGAAAAAAACATCAAAACACATAAAATAGAAGTTAAAACACAAAATGTAAAACCTCCCAGAAGTTCGAGTGTCAACATTTAGTAATCCAAACATAGAGACAAGCTTATCAAACATGTCTTGATCCAAAGGCTTGGAATACACGTTTGCAAGCTATTTAGCGGAGTTTATAGGAAGGATATGAAAAAGATGTTGCTAAACATTTTCTCTAATCACATGACAATCAATGTTAATGTGTTTAGTACGTTCATGGATGTTGTTGTTGTGAGCTATGTGTCTAGTTGACTTGCTATTACATAACAGACTAACAATATTACGTGGAGTGATGTGTAAATCTTTAAGTAAGTAAATCAGCTATGATATTCAGTTTCAAATGAAGGCCTAAATATAATGCTATGTTTTTTTGTTTCTCCAAGATATCAAAGAGTCTCCAAGATAAACACAAAATCTAGTTGTTGGACGACGTGTAATGGCACAACAGGCCTAGTTAGAGTTATTGAAAGCTTTTAAATGTATAGCTAAGTTATTTAGATAGAAAATACCTTATGCAAGAGAAGCCTTGACATATCTGATAACATATTGTACTGCCTAATGATGATACCTTGTAAGGGCTTGAACAAATTGATTGAGAAATTGTACATAAAAGCTTATATCGGGTTTGGTTTTAACCAAGTACAGCAAACAACCTATGGTTCTTCGATATGTTGAAGCATCATAAGTAGTCGCATTCTAATCAAATAAGCTTTCATTCTTCTTAATCATTAGTATAACAACTTCTTTAGCATTCAACACTCCTATATCAACTAGAATATCTAGCGCATATTTTCTTTGAAAAATTTGTATACCTACGTGAGTTCTAGGAATCTCTAAACCGAGGAAGAACTTCAACTGACCAAGGTCTTTAATCTTAAAAGTTTTATTTAGAGTGATCTTAACTGTTTCAATATATTCTAGACAATTTCTTGCCAACAAGATATCAACAACATATGGAAGGAGAATGTTAAAGCATTTTTTGGTGTTCCTAATGAAGAGTAAGCTATTAGCTTAGGACTGAATGAAATCAATGGTATGCAGAAGGAAGTGAGTTTTTCATACCATTGTTTACTTACCTGCTTTAAACTGTATAATGATTTAGTTAAGCAACACACTTAATTACACCTTACCGAAGTAATACCAGGAGTAATAGTAATATAAACTTCTTCTCTTCAATCTCCATGCAAGAAAGAATTATCAATGTCAAGTTGTTCAAGATGCCAATCTTTGATGGCAACAACAAGGATGATACATCAAGTGACATTAAGAATGTGTTGTTGTTTTCTTTCCACTATGGAGTTTCGTTGGGGAGTCTCAGTGCAAGTAATGCGGTGTATTATACCATGTTTATCATAAAATTCCTTCAAACAAAATTCCTATCCATTATCATTTTTAATGGTTTTGACATTGTTTTTAACATATACAATAAATTTCATTAAGAGAGTTCTAGTTTCACTGTTTCTCGTCAAATAAATCCATGTGTGCCTTGTAAAATCATCAACCACAATTAGAAATAGCTTATGACTATGCATAAAGGGTGTGCTAAACAGTCTCCAAATATCAATGTGTATAGGATCAAAAGCATTCAAAGTAACAGATTTACTTAGGGGAAAGGAATCTTATGTTACTTAGCCAAATGAAAGGAGGTACAAAGATTATGCGCATCATAATGTATATGAATATAGTTTTTTGATAAACATTTTAATACCTTATTTGATGGATGCCTACAATGCCAAACATCCAAGCTATTAACATGTTTAAAAGAATTAATATTATGCATAAGAAAAACATCACTTTCATTATCAGGAACTGTAATATGGTAAAGCTCATTTTATATCTCTACTCGTCCATTTGAATTGGAGGAATTCTTCTCCTGTATCTGAAAAATATTATGTATGAAAACAAGTTAACAGTTTAAAGAAACTAGGCACCCTATGAAGATGAATTTGTTGTTGAGCACAAGGTAAGACGACCTAGCTCGAAATGAATAGAGTCATCCGAGCATAGGCGCCCTGTGAGATTGATCTGTTGTTGAGCACATGGTAAGATGACCTAACTCAAAATGAAAAGAGTCATCCAAGTATAGACGCCCTGTGAAAAATGGATTTGTTGAGCACATTGTAAGTCGACCTAGCTTGGCGTGAGTATGTCTACCCGAGCATAGGCGCCCTGTGAGATTAATTACCTCAGAACAAATCTAGTTACCCAAGTAGGCGCACAGTAAGACGACCTAACTCGGGAGCAAACATTGTCAACGCTAATCGCTTGTCCGGGCATGAGTCCAGACTATCTCAATAAGGACGATGACGACATACCATTTTTGTTTTGCCATAAGGTAAGATTACTTGGTAGGGTGTGTGTATAAATGTCAAGATAAACAATGATACAGGTTAAGTTGAAGCAACGAGTGGTTCGGCTAACCTAGAGGGGTGCCAACCATTGAAGATTTAACTTGTTTGTTAAGAGTTATTTTCGCCGCTTTGTACATTCATCTCACTCAGGTTAGCAAAGTCGTATTATGTATTTAGTATGCGAAGTCAATTTGTTTGGGAAAGTATTTTTGCATGTATTTATACGTCATAGGCAAGTCTGTTAATGCCTAATAAGGCATGGTAAGACGCAACTCAGTCAGTCGAGTAGGCGCACTACATTGACAAGCAATAAGGCACGATAAGACGTAACTCGGTCAGTCGAGTAGGCGCACTGCATTGGCCAGCAACAAGGCATGGTAAGATGTAACTCGGTTATTCGAGTAGGCACACTACATTGATAAACAATAAGGCAACGTAAGCAGTCCTAACCCGTAGTGAATAGAGTCATCCGAGCATAGACGCTTTGTGGAGGTAAGGTTATTGGAATTTGTACATGGTAAGTCGACCTAGCTCGTATCAGTACGACTACCCGAGTGTAGGCGCCTTGTGCGTGTAAATGGGTTATTTGGTGTCAGGTAATTTGACCTAGCTCGACGTAAGTGCGTATGCCTGAGCATAGGCGCCATGTGAGATTACTTTTTCTGTTGATCCACTTGAGTTAGCGCTGGTAAGACGACCTAACTCGGTGTCAGTACGACCCCCCCGAGTATGGGCGCCCTGTGTGTAAACTGATTACCTAGTGGTAGGTAAGACGATCTAGCTCGGTGTATGTATGATTACCCGAGTATAGGCACTCTACGAGATGGATTATTTGGTTTGGTGCTTAGCTCGAAATGAATAGAGTCATTCGAGTATAGGCGCATGTGAAGATAAATTTACTATTGAATCATTTGGTTTGATACATGGTAAGACGACCTAGCTCGAAATGAATATAGTCATCCGAGTATAAGCACCCTGTGAAGATGAGTTATTCAATTTGGTAAGTGCTAAGACAATCTTGCTCAGAATGAATAGAGTCATTTCGAGTATAGATGCTCTGTACGATATATGATGAAGATGATCGAGCTTGAGATAGGTGTAAGTACTTGAATGGGCACCCTATGAAGTTAGGCATCGAGAAATCGATGCAGTAATCAGTTGAAGTAGAGAGTTGTTCTAACAATGAAGGTGTTGCTACTTGAGGGTAGACGTTCTGCCAAGGTAAATAAGTTATTACTTTCACGCTTAAATTAGCAAAAATTTGTTATATTACTTTTGTTAGGATGAAGAAAGTGAATTAAGCATTAAGGCATGCATTCGTAGAGAAGTAAGTAAACTCCTCACCTACTCTTTGTGGAAGTGTCATGTCAGTTGTCAACGCTGGTAAGACTCTTCGCCTAGACAAGCTCGGCTGGAGCCTGGGGGGCTTATGTACTGGACAGGAGTGCTCGGGACCTCGGTCCAAGTATTTGGGTATGGTCAGCTAGGCTTTGGGTCCAGAAGAGGGTCATGGGCTCGACCCAGTTTCGTTAGTAAGCCCGATGGAGAATAATTAAAATAGAGAAAATAATAAGTTTGGTCATATATTAATATAAAGCCGATTAGTTAAATATATATGTCGATATATATTAAGTTGTTAGAATAGGATATGGGTGAATATACATAGAGTTGTTAGTTAAATAAATATATGCATAAAGCTGTTAGTTGAATATATAAAGTTGTTAAATAAGTGGTGAGCACCCGAGATTCTCTTATGTTACCAACACTGTGAGTAAAGGTGCCCATGGACGAAATATTTTCCTGTTGTTAGCACCCAAGCATGAAAGGTGCATGTGAGCTGGTGGTTTTCTGTTATTATTTATGCTTACAATAGAGATTATATTGAGATTATATTCTCGTAAGTGAAAGTTGTTAGAGGAATAATTATAAAAGGGGCTTGAGACCCCCCGGTAAAGGGATGTTATTTTTTAGTACTAGAGACTGAAACTGATTATTATTTTGTATGCTCTTACATGTGTGTCCACTACTAATTAATACTAATTGACTTTAGTTTTTTTTTTATAATTATGTCCTGTATTTTTTACTTGAAATTAACATGATTACATCATCAATAATAATAAATAAATACTAATTTTTTCTCATAGATTCAACTTTTATGTTGTTGTAGAGTTTAATTTTTTATTTCTTCATTCTTAAAAAAAAATTTAAACTAAACATTTTTAATTTTTTTTTTATTTTGTAAAAAATTATTTCTTTATTCATTAATTATATTTCTAACTAATTTAAACATTACAAATATTTATTTTTTTAATGTATTCAAAATTAAAATTATCAAATTTTTTTAATTTATTAATTTTTTTTTTTACTTTTGAAATGGTGCTAGATAGGGAAATAAAAACAAAAGGGTGCTAAATAGGGAAATAAAAGTGTAAAGGGTGTTTCTTCCTGCACCTCTACACTTTTCTTTCTGCATGTCTACATTCTTCAAAAATACAGAAATTATCCTTTATAGTTTTAGGTATTTTCGAAATAGTGGTTCCGTAAGGAAAAGATATTTCCAGAATACAAAATCTAGAAGGCAAAAATCATTCCAAAACATTTTTTTTGGAATACATTATTTTTATTTCCAGATTTATAAATCCAGAATTCATAAAACATGTTTCGGAAAAGACGTTCTTAAAATATTTTGGAAAGAACAATTTGGAAGTGATTTTATAAAGGGGACAAAACAGTCTTTTCAAAAAGTGAGGGGTGCAGGAAGAAATTTGTAGAGGTGCAGGAAGAAGTTGCCAAGTGTAAATAGTGCTATATGAAGAATTGAGTCACAAAATTTGCTTCGGTGTGTTTGATGATAAATGGGCTAGGCCTAGTTGAACTGCTTCTTCCTGCACCTCCATACTTTCTTGTGTTACTCCCATAAGTTTTTGTATTCTAAAAATATTCTTCTTTAATATTTCGGATTATGTAATCAAGAAGTCTTTCGTAATTAGTTTCTGAATTGTGTAATCCGGAAGCCTTTTTTTATTGACTTCTGGATTACATAATCCAAAAGTTTTTTCTATACATGAGATTAGCTTCCAAATTATGTAATCCGGAAGCCTTTTTTTATTGGCTTCTAGATTACATAATCCAAAAGTCTTTTTTATATATGAGATTAGCTTCTGGATTACATAAATCTAAAGAACACTTCCGGATCTTAAAAAATCTTCCAGATTATGTATGAGGGTGACATAAAAAGAATAAAAAATATTTTCGCATTTAGTACGAGAATAGCACAAGAAGGTAAGGAGGTGCAGGAAGAAAGTAGTCCGAATATTGATATCCTAATTACTAGGCCGCGAACTTCATCCTATTTATATTATTCTTTACTTTGTGTGTTTATATTTTCTAAAACAATTTAATAATAATAGTTTTATATAAGGATAATTGGTTGTTTGAAGTACATATGATTGAGATGTGAGTGATTTAAAATATAGTGTACTACCTGTGTTATTATTTTTAATATTTTTTATAATTATTTTTATATTTTGTTTTTAACTTTAAAATATAGTTAAAGATAAAATAGATATATAAAATACATCCATCAAATACAGAATTTGTTTATATATTATTATAGATGCTATATATAATTTCCATTTTTTATTTATTTAAAATATTAAACTATTTTTTTTTATTTTCTATTATCTTTTCTTAAACATTGTTATCTCCTTTGCGTTCGGTGTATACTACGCACTCTTTTCTACTTTCACCCTCAACCTCAAGATAATGCTTCTAATACCATAATGATTAAATTTAAAACAAGTTTATTTCTCGGAAATTAAATAAAATATTTTTTACTCTTTTTTACGTGATCTCTCTTTCTTATAGAGTTTTAACTGAAAATAGTTATTTTAAAAATATTTTTATGTTCTTAACATTTTAGAAAACACTTTATATAATACTATTGACTTTTTATGTAATTAAAAACTCTTCTAATATGGAATATTGAATGTGACACATTAAGTTTGGACAAAGTTGACTATAAGTTACATTGGTTTTAATCTTTTATTCTAGATTTATTTTTCATTCATCAATAAAAAAAACTATCACTTGTTTTCTCCGTCCTATGAACACAATTATGTTGTGGAATGTGACGGTTTTATCTAAAAGTTGAAAATATAATATTATTAAAAATATAATCAGAAAAATAAATGTGTAAAAATTAATAAAATAATGTTTTTGTTGATTATTATAGATTGAATAAATAAATATTGAAGGATAAAATAAAAAATAATTATGAAAAAACAATTATAAATGGTCATAGATGATAAATAACACAAATGATATTATCAACTTTCTTCTTTTATTATTTGAGGATTAGAAATCTTTTGTTTTGCTAAATTTTTTTTTATCAATAATCGATGTTTTGAAATTTGAAAAACAATTGTTCCTCCTCCTCTGTATCACTGGTCTGACCTTCTCATTTATAGTGAGTCTATGACACAAGAAGTCAAGATCTATATCGGGCATGTCTACAGAAGACCATGCAAAAGCATTCATGTGTCTCACTATCACTTCGACAATTTGATCTTGCATCTCTTGGCCTAGTGATGAGCAGAGCTTGAACTTCTTCGCTTCAATCTGCTTTTCCTGAACCTCCCCAGCAGGCACAGGCCGGCTCCGCTGGTGGCTTCCGCTTGTGTGGTCATCTTTGGCCCCTGTGCTTGGTTGGTGACCATACACACTCCCTTTTTTCTTTTCAGGCTATTCTCAAAGCTCTTTCTCACTGCCTTCTGGTCAGACTTGATGAAAATCACCCCTCCCTCGATGGAGGGAAACTTCATCTTCATGTGCCTCGTTGAGGCCACTGCGCCTGTTCAAGGAGGGCCTACCCAAAAGCAAATTATAGGCCAAAATAGCATTGACCAATAAATACCTAATGCTCATCATGCGAGATGAAACGCCGTTTGAGAAGATCATCCTTAGCTCCACATGTCCTCACACCTCCACATGGTCTTCAGCAAAGCCAAACAAACAACCATCATACAGCCTCAACTGGTCAGGTAACAATTGCAACGTTACCCAAAATATCACATCAGCTGAGCTCCCCTGGTCAATGAGAACTCGGTGTACTCTTCTTCCCACGGTAATTGGTAGAATTTATGGCCTTAAACAAGAAGGGGGTGAATTGTTTATAAACGATTTTCACAAACTTTGAAGGTATAATGAAATCCAATGATGAATCACAGAGAAAGAAACCAAGGAAGCTAAAGAACAAAACTGATTAAGTTGATTTCCAAAAAATCAACCGGTTGTGTTTGCGATTCAACCGGTTGTTTTATCAGCAGTGAATAAAAAACAACTTAAAACAAATATTAAAGAGTTCAGGGAATGAGATAACCACACAAAGAGATTTATACAGGTTCACTCTTATCCCAAGAGCTACATCCAGTTCCCAGAAACCACTAGGTATCCACTATGCAATCAATCACAGATTACAAACACACAACCACCAAAGAAGTGATCTTGATCACTTCAAGAACACACACTTCCTTTGGCACACCATAATCACACCACAGATCAGAACACCCTCTGACTCTGTGAACACCAATACTTACAGAATTACAAATGAAGAAAGAAATAGGATTGATCACACCTCGTACAAATCAAATCAAAGTACACAACAAATCCTACTTCATTTGTAGAGAAATATCCAAAGCCTTAAGCAATCTTAGAGAAAACTTGATTTCACAAATTGATATTGTAAAGTTAATGCTAAGAGCGTAAAACAGAACATTTATATTCCAATTAGCAGTTGAAAACATTTATTATAAAAGCCAAATCAATTTCAAATCATTTAAAGTAGATTTAACTAACTTAACATAATTCTGTTAAGACAATTTAAAAAACAATTGGTTGTTTTGTTGAAATAACCGATTGAATTGGTTTGACAACAAAGCCAACTGTTCCGGCCGGTTGACTTTGATCACCTTTGTGCGTCTCTACGAACTGCACTTCAAGAGCCCCTTCGCTTCTATTCCAACGTTCTCCTCCTCCATCGTGAGTACCTGAAACAGAGAGACAAATGGCGTCCTCGCGACCATTTGCACTCCGACGATCAAGTCAACAATTGGATAGGAAACACCAAACACTTCTCGTCGCAGAACACCGTAAGATCAATGTCCAGAGAAATGCGTAACTGAAAATGCTAGCCCCTCTCAAAATGAGTTCTCTTGTGCCTAAATGTGCGAAAACGTACCTTATCTTGTTTATCGTAAAACCTTATATACCTTCCCGGTGTTTTTGTCCACGTGTCAGCCTGAGACTTGCGCATTCTGTGGGCGCTCCTTAGCAACACCGTTCCCAGTCTTAGGGTCTTCTCAGTGTGTAAGATTGCTCTGTTGAAGTGCAACTCGCGCGGGGTGACTGCATGGGTGCCAACTCATGCGCCCATTCTTTGAGTCACTCGCCCTGGGAGTTCCCTGCCTTCCTCACGTGCCATGCATGCATATCACCTTCTGGGATGTGACCCTCTCATGGGTCGTCTCTATCCTAGTGGCTTTCTAGCGGTGGTGCGTACTGCCGCATCCCTACACCTCATGCACAGATCCTTCGTGAGTTGGGTCTCTCCCTTCTAGTACTGGGGTGTGGCTTGAAAACCACTTTTCTTCATCTATTATTACTGTCTGGGATGCCGAGGCTCGAGGCCTCCACGCCCCTACCGTGCCGCCTCTTCCACGGTTATACTTACCCGTGGGCATCAGGAGGGGACACTTCCCTGGCCTGCCAAACTTCCCGAGCGCCTTTATCATGCTGAACCTGGGCGATGCCCGAGGCCGGTCAACGCCCGAGGCCGTGGACCTTACGGGAAACTCCTTCCTGTCCTGCAGTACTTTTTAGTGGGTCCCTCTCTAGGGGTCCCACCATGTTGACTTTGGTCAACGCTCGAGGACTGTATGGTACACCAACCAAATTCAAATTTGCTAAAACCAGTTTAAAAAATCTTAAGTATGAAACAACCGATTGAAATGATAAAACACTCTTTTCAAAATGATTTGAATTAAACCAGCTTTGGATTCAAACTAAGAGTGAATTAACAAATTCAAACTACCCCAGAACACACCCAACTAAGCTACAATCAACCTTCAAGCAATCCATGGAGATTTTGAGTCATCAAAGCTCTTCTTCAACAATCTTCCCCTATTTGATGAAGACAAATCCCTGGTTTGCTTTGTTGAGTTCTGTTTGAATTTGAAGGTACCTGCAAAACAATCAAAACAACAGTTCCATAGAGTAATTCCATCCAAAATCTCTTACACTATTGAACCAATTTTCACTATGATATTTCCACAAAGAAAATCAACAAAATGAGTGTGAAAAACCAGTGCAAGTGAGTGTGAAAATCAGAGTTTCCTGCACAGCTATATATCAACACTAAAACTAGTTACAAACAACAATAAACCAGCAACCAAACCAGCATATTCTCCCCCTATTTGTCTTCACAAATAGAGTAAGAGAAAGAACATATCCTTTCGCAAGGGCTTGGTGAAAATGTTTGCTAGTTGCTTTTCTATTTCAATGAATTTCACTTCATAATCTCCATTACTGACATGACCCCGGATAAAGTGATGTCGGGTCTCAATGTGCTTTGTTCTGGAGTGTTGAATCTGATTTTTGATAAGATTTATAGCACTTGTATTATCACACAAATGTTATTCCTTGTGCTCAATCTAGATTCATCTAACTTGTTCCGGATTGCCTACTTGGTTCCAATGATGTTCATCTGATCTGATCTGATCTAGGAACCAAAGTCCACACATCATTTCTGGTAAATTGGTTAAGCTCCTCATGCATAACATCAATCCAGCTTTCATCCTTAAGAGCTTCACTTATTGACTTAGGCTCAACTGGAGAGACAAAGGCCATGTGCTTGCAGTAGTTTGAGACAGTTCTTCTAGTAGACACACCTTTCTATATCTTTCCAATAATGTTTTCCTCATAAAGATCCCTAGGAATTTTCCATTCTTGGGGTAATTCATCCTTCTGCAGAATTTTAACCGGTTGTTTCGCAGAAACAATCGATTGATTTTCTAGTGACATGTTCTTCCTTTCATAGAGAAATCAGACCCATGATAGATGCCTTTTGACTCGTAACAGCTTGGAGAAAGAATCTGCAACAAAAACAATGCATAGAGAAAAGAATCCAATTTAATGTAATGCTGTTAGAGGGGAAACAATCAGTTGTTTCGTGAAAACAATCGGTTGTTTTTCTGTGACAATAATTAAGACATTTCACAAACCAAGGATTATTGGCAAAGAAGAATCAGAATGGAAATGCTTCACATAAATTTTACAAAGATGAAAGATTTTACATATTAAGACATCAATTAAGATCTTTCATAATTCAAGTGTAAAGGAAACTCAAGAAAAGAAAATTAAAAAAAAAACATAAAGTCTTATCCTTTAGACAATGTTGTTCTCTTAATGATTAAATAAATCCACTTTGACTTTCAAGACAACTGAGTGCAGTAGAGATCTGCAATAGAATGCCCAAATAGAATCTTTTCCCTTCTTAAGCTTGGTCCTTTAACTTAAGAGTTCTTGATCCTTTCCTTTAGAATTCATGTAAAAAGATGAAATGAAGCAACAAGGTTTGGTCCCCTTACAAATTTAGGTCCTTTGGCATTAGTTTGATCATTAGGACCCTTGGAAATCTTAGGAACCCACTTCATAACACCTTTAGGAACAAAAAATTTCCTAATTTTCCAGAACCTAAAAGAATGGCCCATTTTCATACACTAGAAGCATGTAACAACTGGTTGTTTCAATTTTTCAATCGGTTGTTTTTCTGGCACAGTTGAAAAGGGCTTTGAAATTCCATTCTTCTTACTTTGTGGATTAAATCCTAAACCATATTTTCTAAAAACACAATTTTGAGATGCCAACACAGTCTCAAAGTTTAATTTTCCTTTTGAAAGCTTGTCCACAGTTTTCACAAGATAGTGAACCTTCTTTTCAAGAGATTCACAATTTTCACAAACATTTGAGTCACACTTGCAAGAAGAGTTCTTGTAAATCAAATCCAGATTTTCAAAATCAATTTTACACTTTTCCAACTCTCCTTACAGTGCTTTGACTCTATTTTCAAGCCAATTATTCAAACCTTTCAACCAGTTATTTGAAAGAGCCAGTTTGTTAGCTTCTTCATGTATTTCTTTAAAAGCATTGAGAAGTTGGCTATAATTTTCACTATCAATAGAGGAGCTAGAACTTACACTGCTTGTGCCACTTTCTTGCTTTGTCACAAGACACAAATTTGCTTCTTCTTCTTCTTCATTTGAAGAGGAGCTTAAGGAGTCATCATTGTAAGCACTTCTTGATTTTCTTTTCTTTTCATGCTTCTTGTAGTTTTTCCTCTCTTTGTTGGGACATTTAGTTTTTATATGACCCTGTTCACCACAACCATAACATGTATATTTGTTAGCATTGAAATCACTAGGTTACTTGCTATCATACCATGAGTGTGATCTTTGGTGCGATTTTTCTTCAATAACTTGTTGAATTTCTTGGACAACAAGCTAAGAGTCTCTCTCACTTTCATCACTTGAATCTTGGTTGTTCTTGGGTCTAGCAGTCTTTAAAGCGATGTTCCTCACGTGTTTGTCCTCATTTTCTTGAACATTGAGCTTGTTCATTTCCAACTCATGCTCTCTAAGCTTCCCAAACAATGAAGTTGTAGTCAAAGATGTCAAATCTTTGGATTCAGAGATGGTCGTGACCTTTGGTTGCCATGTTCTATCAAGACAATTGAGGATTTTAATGTTTAGCTCTTCTTTGTCAAAGATCTTTCCAAGACTCATAAAGTGATTAACAATATGAGTGAATCGCTTTTGCACATCCGCAATTGATTATCCTTTCTGCATCCTGAACATTTCATACTCTTGGATGAGAGTATGTTTCCTTGCCCTTTTTACATCATTTGTGCTTTCATGATTTACTTCTAGAGTATCCACATCTCCTTTGCAGATGCACATTGTGACACCTTGAAAAACTCGTTAGAATTTAAGGCAGAGGTGATAATATTTTAAGCAATACTATCAAATTTGGCTCTTTTATTTTCAGCTTCAGTCCATTGGGACCAAGGTTTTTCAATAAAAACATCATCTTTTTCAAACTAAGAAATAAAAGGACTATTTTCAATTGCATCCCAAATTCCTATATCTAATGATTCAACAAAGATTTTCATTCGTACCTTCCAAAACTGGTAATTCAAACCACAGAACAGAGGTGGCCTGTTTATTGAGGCACCCTCCCCAAAAGGTAACTTTTCAGCCATAAAAAAAATTAAGATCACAACTTGAATAACTTTCAAGAACCTAGCTCTTGATGCCAATTGCTAGAATTTATGGCCTTAAATAGGAGGGGGTGAATTGTTTATAAACGATTTTTGCAAACTTAAAAGGTAAAATGAAATCCAATGATGAATCACAGAGAAAGAAATCAAGGAAGCCAAAGAACAAAACTGATTAAGTTGATTTCCAAAAAATCAACCAGTTGTTTTTGCGATTCAACCGGTTGTTTTTATCATCAGTGAATAAAAAACAACTTAAAACAGATATTAAAGAGTTCAGGGAAAGAGATAACCACACAAACATATTTATACTGGTTCACTCTTATCCCAAGAGCTACATCCAGTTCCCAGAAACCACTAGGTATCCACTATAGAACACACACTTCCTTTGGCACACCACAATCACACCACATATCAGAACACCCTCTGACTCTATGAACACTAGTACTTACAGAATTACAAATGAAGAAAGAAATAGGATTGATCACACCTCGTACAAATCAAATCAAAGTACACAGCAAGTCCTAGTTCACTCTTAGAGAAATATCCAAAGCCTTAAGCAATCTTGGAGAAAACTTGATTTCACAAACTGATCTTGTAAATTTAATGCTAGGAGCGTAAAACAGAACATTATTAGCAGTTGAAAACATTTATTATAAAAGTCAAACCAGTTTTAAATTATTTAAAGCAGATTTAACTAACTTAAAAGAATTATGTTAAGACAATTAAAAAAATAGTCAGTTGTTTTATCGAAATAACTGATTGAATTCGTTTGACAACAAAGTCAACCAAATTCAAATTTTCTAAAACCAGTTTCAAAAAGCTTAAGTATGAAACAATCGGTTGAAACGATAAAACAACTGGTTGTTTTTCTGCTTCTTCATAAAACACTCTTTTCAAAAAGATTTGAATTAAACCAGCTTTGGATTCAAACTAAGAGTGAACTAACAAATTTAAACTACCCCAGAACACACCCTACTAACACAATCAGCCTTCAAGATTTTGAGTCATCAAAGCGCTTCTTCAATAATAACGACGGAGATCACTATTGGATCATCCTCGTGTTGGACCACATCTCCCAAATTAGTACTTTTAAAGCAGAGGTCGGGCTCGGCTGGTTGGTCAGACTCTCGCGCCTCTACTATCATCATCTCCCTCGTGTACTTATTAGGCTTGGAGGTGGAACACCCCCTTCCTGAAAATCCTTCCGAGATGGTGTTCAGCTCGTCGTGGATAGGTACCTTATGTCTCTGGTCCGCTTAAGGGATTTCTTCCTTCGACCCCTCCTGGGTCCTTCCCAAATACTCCTTCAAAACTCCATCTTTTATCAAACCCGCTAACTGGTAGCCTAGGGTTATACAGTGTTCCACATGTGATGCCCGAAACCTTTGTGGAACTCGCACCAAACCTCATTCCGCGACCCCAATTTCCTATCCGATTTCGGGGGAACCTCAGCTTATCCGCCACTCTTGCCATACCCAACAGTTCCTTGTAAGTCATCCGAAACTTTGGCCGGAAGGGCAGATCATCTCTCGCCTTCTAGCTGGGTTGGCTTTTCCTGGGTGCGTAGGGTTCTCGTCGTGCATCTGACCTCTTTTCGGTAACGGCTTTATGGACCCTTAGAGGTTGGGCTCGGCTGCCTTTTTAGGCTTGGCTTGCCCTGGGTGCATGCAATTGCGTTTCACTGATACGACCTCTTCTGCAGCGATGTGGGCGACAACTCCTCGTATCTCCCCAAACGTCCTTGCTTGATTTCTGATCAGCAAGTCGTTGAACGGTCCTGACATGATCCTCTGTCCAAAGGCATAGACCATCAAGGCCTCATCCTGGGTCTGGACCTTTACTGCGAACGCCCCAAATCTGTTCAAAAAATCCTTCAGAGGCTCTCCCTGTCTTTGCTTTACACCGAAAAGGTCGAAACAGACTGGCGGTTGGGCTTGATTAACAATGAATTGTTCCTTGAACAATCTAGAAAACTGATTGAAAAAGGTTATGTGGCCATCAGGAAGGCCAACAAACCACTGTATTGTCGTGCTTGTGAAAATACACATGAACATCTTGCAATGCATAGCATTCGTTCCTCCTAAGATCATCATTTGGGCATTGAATGTCGTAAGATGGCTCTCGAGGTCCTCTACACCTGTAAAAACAATCTTGGGCGTTATGAAATTGGCTGGTATGACAGTGTCCATAATCGCCTGTGAAAATGGTTTGGGGTGAGCCCTCAGTTGAGCAATCGGGCCTCGCTCCCCTACGGAACGTTCATCAATCCGCTGTAGACTCCTATGTAATTTCTCATTGGTCCTGCGTAACTCGTCATTGCTTGCTCAGGATGCGTCTATTTCCGCCATCAACTGGTCTTGCCTGAGCAGCTGCTCAACTCGAACTTCCGCCATGAGTCTCTCCTGTTCAGCCTTGGATGTCGCCATTGCCTCCTACAGAGCACTCACAATTTCCACAAGCTATTATATGGTGGGATTGTCATTCCCTTCAGATCCTAATGGGCCTTCTCTTGTATTCCTCATCACGTCTAGGAACTTGAGCACGAATGCGGGTGGGATCTGGTTTTATAGAGCCCCACGGTGGACGCCAAACGTTCTTGCCGGTTGACCTACTCGTCGATTGAGTATGATGACAAGCTCTAGCTCCACCTTTTTCTTTAGTAATCTGTTCTATCTCTTGCTGCTCTGGAGCGTAGCTCCGTTGAAACAGAGAGGGTCCTACCTGTTGATGCACTCTGACGATCAAGTCAGTACAAGGCTTATAAGAAACAAGAATTAACAAGTTTCAATCTTAGAAACAACATACTTTAACCTGGGGTCTCAAGCCTCTTTTATAGCTTACCTCTTGTAACAGCTTTCTGTCACGAGAATCTAATCTCAACTTAAAGCATACTCAACAGGAAAATATTTTGTTCAGGGGCACACTCTCACGGTGCTGCAACAAAACGATCTTTCCTCCAGGGAGTGCATAAAATAATAACAAAATAACCACTAGGGTACCAACTCATGTACCAACATCAAGGGTTTAGTCTGTTTACACAGACACCCTCAATGTGACGCTATGCTCCTTTTCATCATACATGCAACCTAACTTTTACGTACCCTAACACACATGGGCTTAGGTTTAAAAGAAAGTATTTACTTGAACTAGACCCCATGTGCACTAAGCGCACCTTTAGGTCCATAATTACCTTTCGCTAGCTGCCTAGGCCTTATGCATGAAGGATTACCTTAATTATACAAAAATGGACTTATACATACAACTGGGGCCAATCACATGGCTCGTTATTCTGGCCCAAGAGCCTAATTGACCTGTCTGCGCTATGTACGAGTATATGTCCTGCTTGCCTGCGCTATGACTTGCCTGCGCTATGACCTGCCTGCACTATGACCTGCCTGCACTATGACCTGCCTGCCTGTGAGCGCTCTTGTCCAGTACATATATATAATATTAATGAACTTTAACTTTTTATATTCTTTTCAATTTATTATTTTGTTTGAGTTTAAAGGAAATGAAAAATAATTTTTTGATAACTAGTTAAATGAGTAATAACTTATTTTCAAATAATCTACGACAATGATATCCATGGATATACATATTCTTTAAATTGTATAAGTTTACTAATAAAAGAACTACAGATAATATAATGAAATGTATCATCTAATAATTTAATATTAAAATTAAATTGATTCTGTTAGATTATAAGAAATAAAGAAACTTGAATTTGAGTTACTAACTCAATTACTTGGAGCATAAGTGGTTTCTCTTGAATCAAATTTAGTCCATTTTTTTCCAATTCAAACCAAATTTATTCGAATTAGATTTGTGATTTTTAACCAGCAATTCAACAATCATAAATAATTAGGTTGAGTTGGATAACGTTATTAGATGGAATAATGAATAAAATTTTATATTTCTTCATTTATATTAGGTATCATTGCATAAATAATATTTATAAAATAAACCATAAAATTATTTTTTTCTAGTACATTTTTTAGACAGTTAACATTCTTATATATATTTATTATGCGTTGAATTCATTAATTTTAAAATTCATAAATGTATTATTCAGACTAATTTTAATTATATATGCTAAACAAAATCTAACTCAATTCAATAATTTAACCTAACTCACAAAAATAATTATATATCTATTGCAACTCGGAGCGGAAAATGATAATCATGGCCACTTAATTTCTTGACTTTTGAGTACACATTCATTTCTTATCTGCAACAAAATTTAACCTCAATTGCTGCTGCTCATGTTTACTTTGCCCTAGTCAGATTCCAACAGTTTGAAACTGCTTCGAACATACATATAATTAGTTTATTTTTAAATCAATGTTAAAGTCATATAACAAATTTCATCCTAAGAAATTCCTTCGTACTCACTGATTCATTGCTTTAGATTTATCCCTTCTTTCATCTTTTGCTCCCCATTTTCCTAATTGACTGAATTTTCCCTTTGAATATTCTTGTACTTTTAATGGCGTAGAATATATTTTTTATCGATAAAAGAAAAAAAATATATAACTAAAACATTTAAAAGATTTTTCAACTCACATAAGAATGATTAAAGATAATATACCTTAAACTCGGTATATACAAAATACAAAAAGAACAAGCAGAGCCATAACCAAGACCTAATAGGTAGAAAGGACATATCCTGACATATTATATGTATATATAAAATTTAGTTTAGAAGCATTGTGATGGTTGAGCTTTGAACCAGTAAATTGTTGTTATGATATTATAATGTGATGAGAGGTGTGTAATGTGGTAGAATTTATTTTAATTTAATGGCAACCATACCCGTTGGACCTAATAATAAATAGATAAGTGCAACGCCTAAGTGGTACCAATGGTAAAATACCTACCTCATTTGATATTAATTTAACTCTTTGAACTTAGAAATATATAGTGATATGCATAGTTTGAAATACTCTTATATACTATAGTCAATGGGAGCCACTTGGTGATTAGTTTTTACAGGGAATGACTGGGATCTATGCTGGCAAACCTAGTACTTCTCAAGCTCTCATCATCACTCACCACGTTCTTCTTCGTAAATACTACCTTTTCTTCGTCTCCAATTTTCAAGGACCCAACAACAATACATTCTACACTAGGGTTTCTGCTTTCCCCATTTCACCACACATTTTATTCAGTTTTCCTGCTTTATTTTCAAACTATTAACACATTTCATTTGAATTTATTAAAATATATAAAATTAGAAAATAAATCATTAAATGAGAAGTTCAGTTATCTCATAGTTAATTTCAGATTTCAATACATTTTAATTTATATAAAAATATGTCTTAAAAAGTGGGTTGCTAGTGCTTTTCATTTCTTCTTGGTCAATTTTGTGATTTAGATAATGTACAAGTCATTAATATAAGCGCAATTTGACTTGATTAATATAACAAATTAAACTTAAGTTGCGTAAGTTAGATTCAGATTGAGTTTTATAAATGAAAATATATAGATAAAAAAATATTATTAAAAGTAATTAGTTGGTTATGTTCTTTACTGGAATATATTATTGATAAATATTTTATTTTTTTGAAATAGGTATTATTCTCTATAATTTAATATTTAATAACGATCGTTATACTCTTCATAGGTTTTTTTTGTAATTGATGAATTTTATCTGCCATACCATTTCCAGTTTTATTAATTAAGGAAAGTAAAATCAATTAACTACTATAAAAATATAAAAGCAAAACCTGATTTTGAAAATAGAAATTGAAAATAAATTTTGAGCCTAGTTTGAAAACCCTTAAAACGTTTTAGATATTTCTTTTGGGTGGCATGAAGGGACCAGGGTGTGTGCACATTTTGATGCCGACAGTAATGCCACCTAAAACTTTCTATATTACTCCATTTCAATCAAAATTGTCATTATGTTCATGTCTTCATTCCCTTCTTAATCATTATTTTTGCACTGTTTTTGTTACTCATGCCTTAGAGGACTACCTAATTAACACTCCAATATCATAGACCATTTCCAAGAAGACATGACGTACCCAAACTTTTCAGGGTTCATTTTTTTCTGTTATATATATAAAAGATTATGAATAAAAAAAGTATCTACAAAGAATATATATATATATATGAATTAAAAGAAATACTTTATAAATATCACAATTCTTATACAATTACATACAATCTTGTCATCTTGCTTACCAGAAAAGCATTACAAAATAAATAAATAAAAACAAACAACACCAAGCAAAAGATTATGGATAATATATGTCTCACGTTGTTATGGATATTTAACATATTGGATTTTTTTTAGAGAAAATATTAAATAGATTAAGGAAGAATGAATTATTAGTAAATTCATATAAAATATCATGATATTATTTTTAATCTAAAAAATAATATGAGTTTTTTTATACAGTGTACCGGTCAATACCGGACGAACCAGTGACTCTTCTGAGATAAATAGTAACATAAATAACACAATAAATAATGATTACCACTAGCATCGAATAAATAACAATTATCATTAGCATTAAATAATTAACGAGTATCATTAGTAGTGATCATTGAATGAGTCAATGTGCCACCCAAAAGATTTGAGAAATATCTCCAACGTGCCGGAGTGTAATCGCAAGTATTCCAACTGACCGAGCGTCAACAGGAAAGAAAAGAGACAGGAAAACCATCGACAGAGCTATTCATCAACAAACATAATTAATGTCTGGACTTCTTAATGTCCCATATAACGAAAAGAGATACACAAGATAGAAATAATAAATAAATTTATGTAAAAGTTGATGACATTACTTTTAATATATAAAATTTTAAAATAATGAGTTTACAAGTTTTTTTCTTCATGTAATGTACTCATTTCTCTGTAATATGAGACTCTGAAGTCACACCTTGCTCCATGTTATCTAATTGAAAAGTATTTATTTAGTGTAAAATAAGGGTAATTTGGTTGTCCCCACCATCCTTTTCTTTGTTTTTCATGTAAAGGAAAATGATGTTTGAAGTTTGATTACTCCGACGCTTGGTGATAAGTATGGGATACACTTCCTTGTGGTCCTACTCTTATACCTTAACTCCGCTTCATAACTTTAAAGGTGATGAACTTTGTAAGAAACTTTAATATATATGATTCCTTTGTGTGATAAAAAAACAAAAGCAATTTCCATCAGTTACACCTTATCTCTTCTTTATTTCATACCAACATCATTTGGTCATGTACGTGTGTGAATGTGACTTTTTCATCGTCACCTCAATACAATTCTATTATAATGAAAACAACTAATATAATAATAATAATAATAATAATAATAATAATAATAATAATAATAATAATAATAATAATAATAATAATAATAATAATAATAATAATAATGTTAGAAATCTCATACCATACCAACTAGAGGTAAAAATATCTCATAATACATATGTGAGTGCAAATCTTATTTTATAAGTCATTTTGTAAAGTTAAATTAGACTTAAAATACATTTTAATTGATATAATTTTTTTTTAGAATCTATTCTATCAAGAGTTTGTTGAGATTATTATCACGTCATCCGCTATCGAACCACACATAATATATAATTCTACACATAAATTAACAGTTCTTAACATAAGAGAGTGTGTTAGAGATTCCACAAATAATAATATTTTATAGTATTTACGTGTGTATAAATCTCATTTTATAAATTGATTTGTAAAGTTAAATCAGACTTAAAGTTATTTTTTAATAAAAAATATAATAATAATAATAATAATAATAATAATAATAGGAAGGAGGTTTGTATCTGAGAAGGATATAGAGTTTTGTGTGTTATAAAGAGAGAAAGAGAGATTTTCAGATGTAACTACCAATCAGGGGCAGTTTCTTAATTTTGTCTCGGTCTTTGTTTGAAGTTTGAATGTTATAAAAATGAAATGCTAAGAGTAAAGAGACATTTGGTACTTTAGACAAGGATCTCCTTCTAGTCCAATGAGTATTGTGTGATATTTTTGTTTCTTGTGTTAAATATATTAACTAATTTATGCTTTCTATTCAGAGACTATTTTCGAGACAAAAATTACTGAAATCAACTTTTTTTTTCAATAATTTAATTTTTTTATGATTGAAAATTAAACGTTAATTAAGATTTGAATTTTCGTAATATTACTCTGAATATAAAATAAATTATGCTGAGAAGAAAATTATTATTTTTATTTCTGGTGGTTTTGACAAAGACCTAAACTCTAATAAAATATGTTGAATAGACGCAAATATTTCTTCGTTAGATTTCATTAGTAGTGTTTATATATATATATATATATATATATATATATATATATATATATATATATATATTTTGTGACGTTCGATATATATGATTTATTGGGAAAAAATTGAGCATAGTTATTAAAAAAAGGTTAAATTATAATTTAAAATTTTTAAAATAAAATTATTTGTGATTTTAGTTATATATATTCATATATATACACTTTTAACCCAAATTCTTAATTTTTTTACATTTTAGTGATAAAATTATTTATTAATGATTCTTTAAATGAATATATTAGGTTTATGATTTAATTAAATTAAAATAGAATAAATAAAACATATACAAATTTGAGTACACAAATTACCGATTTTCTAATTCAAACAATAATACGAGGCTTAAGCCGTTTCTATTAAACAATAGTTTATTCATTTTAGTTAATTCACAAAACGTGATACATTTAATATATTATCTTATTACAAAATAGAACCGAGACGAACAAAAGGGAACAGAGATGAACAAAAGAGTAAACTGAAGACAAATGATATGAAAATGAATATCTCTTCTTTCTTATTATTCAAATCAAAAGAAATGGTTTGAATATATACAAGTAGTACACTCATTTCATCAAGGTTTAACTAAAGAAGGAAATAATCAATATTAAATACTAGAATCATAACACACAAAGATAAAATAAAGGTTATTCCCTTCTATAAAGAGAAATAACTGATAATTAGAAAAGACACCCAATTATTCTT
>Ga0123342_1002723_pt1 | contig 29062 bp, 16 predicted proteins | sample Turbeawhitnodule_FD_89960 | JGI IMG/M metagenome (GOLD analysis project Ga0123342, IMG submission 89960) | Root nodule microbial communities of legume samples collected from Mexico - Turtle bean Mexico white nodule | ecosystem: Host-associated > Plants > Roots > Nodule | place: Mexico: Nepantla... | reverse complement strand
TTAGTAGGTAAGTCACACTACTACTTAAACGAATTTTCCGGTTATTTTCAAATATGCATTACACCTTAGGACCAATACAAAATCACAAATATCGACCCTTTTAGAATGTCTGCTTATAGGAAGATGCCTTTTGGTTTGTGTAATGCACCCGGTACTTTACAGAGACGCATGACGAGTACTTTTGCTTATTTACTTAAGCATTGCATAATTTTTTTCATGGATTATTATAGTGTTTATGGTTCCTCCTTTGATTTATGCTTAGCTAACCTTACAAGAGTGCTTGAAAAATGCATAAAGATTAACCTTGTTCTGAATTATGAAAAGTGTCATTTTATGGTAAAACAATGAACAATCTTAAGTCATATCATGTCTAGGAAGGGAATAAAAGTAGACCCTACTAAATTAGATGTTATATCAAATTGGCCTTACCCCTCTTATGTGTGAAAAGTTTGATGTTTTCTTGGCTATGAAGATTTCTATCGCAAGTTCATTCAAAACTTCAATAGGATTGCCCTTCCACTTTCAGATCTGATATAGAAAAATGCAACATTTCTATGTCATTTCAGGTCGAGTCAAGTTGTATCCATCTAAAGCTAAGTCGAATCAAAATCAATCAAACAGAGTGAAATCGGACTCACATTAGGCCAAGTCGTTTCAAGAATTCCATGTTATTGTTGAGGAAAGTTTTTTACATTCCATAAAATATATCTTTATCTTTATTCATTTTAAATTTAGAACATAACTTTTATATTACAAAGTATTAATTTTAGAAAGAATATTTTATAATGTAATTTAATTTTTTTTAAATAACAATTTTGGAATAAAAAGATGATGAGGGTAAGTTTTAGGAGGTGTAAAAGGTAGTAACTTCCCTTAATTAATTTTTTTGTTAACGAGTTTGAATCAGAAACCGAAATTATGAATCAAAAACCGAAATTAGATTTGACTAACACCTAGCCATGACTTAGGCTGCTTCTCTTGGCACCCCATAAGAAATGTGAAAATACATTTTTACCCTTTTGTAAAAAAAAACTTAAAATTCCAAACAGCTTTTGACCTTCTTCCTTGTTTCTATCTATCTCAGCACCGTAATTCCAAGCACCCCAACACCCTAAGGCACACCCATTTGAGTTCATTGAAGATCTTTTATGTTGTTCTTTACGCATTTTGGGCGGATTTCGCAGTTCTTTAGTGATTTTGTAGTGGAAAAGATGAATTTTTTAGTTGTATTTTATTGTTCTTGTCCATTAGTTTTTTATTGTGCCTTTCACAATTTTGTTTTTCATATTTTGTAAACATTCCAAATTATCTATGTTGGAAGCCATTTTTGTAATCCAAAATTGTTTTTCGGATTTGGACAATCGAAAAGTATTTTTTCAAAAAAATATATTCCGGATTACATAAACTAGAAGCTACTTTCAGATCCAGTATTAGTTTCTCGTTTATGTAGTACAAAATATACTTTGTCAAAAATTACTTTCGAATCCAGTATTAGCTTCTGATTTATTTAATCCATAATATATTTCATGTAATAGAATATATCTTTGTCTTACAGATTTACTAATTCGAATCCAGTTATGAGTTATAGATTGTCCAATCCAAAAATCGTCTCACCCTTTAATATGGATTCACTGAATTACACAATCCATAATACATACAAATTCACATATCCTTCAAACAGTTACCTTATCTACATAAGAGTATTTCTAGAATTATAAAAGTTACATGAGTGCAGCAATAACATTTGAAGCTACAGAAATAAGCATTTTTGGCAAGAATAAGACGATCCAATTAATCTTATCAACATATATCAAACTAAACTTTAGTTCTTAATATTATAAATATATTTTTTTAATCCTTAAAATTATCAAATAACACCTCTTTATTTTCTAAAAATTATAAATAAAGTTATGATGGCTCATTTTAATAACTTTCAAATTAATGACAAACTTTTAATTTTGAAGACTAACTCCACTTATATTTTTAATTTCAATAATTAATGTAATTTATTAAATCTATTGGAAGTGTGATAAGCCATAAAAAAATATTTATTTTTCTCAAAGACATTTTGTACAATCTTCTGTTAAAGAAGATGCTTCGGTGGTTATCTTTCCTTTTTTTTTGTTTTTGAACCACCAATTTATTGTTGCACTAATTTAATTTGCCACTTACTTAGTAGTTATTATTAGGTATAATTACCTTATTGATCCCTACATTTAGGGTCAATATTCAATTTAGTACAATGGTTTTTTAAAAAATCAATTTGGTCCTTTTGTTTTTTAAAAAGTACTTAAAATTAGGGGTGACAAAGTGAGTCGGCCCGCCCCGCGGCCTTGCGGGTCGGCCCATTTTTTTTTTTGGAACATAGAGGAGGAGTGGAGGCAATAGCGGTGTGCAGCAGCGAAGCGGCAGTTGCAGGCGAAATCACACGGAGTTGCAAGCGGAGTGAGCGACGACACTGCAAAGGAGAGTGCGTCGTGTGTTGTGTGCGGTTTTTGGAACAACATAATTGCGTTGTGTTTTTAGTGAAAACCTAATTTTCTTTCACTTAAAGTTGTCACTCCTCCACTAGACCATTGTTGTCAAGTCAATTAGATTTTTTTTTTGTGGGTGAGCAAGCCAGTTTGCCCCGCCCCGTTGTTGGCCCGCGTGGGCTGCGGGTTATACGGGATGGGCTAATGCGGGTCAACATGTTGAAAACGTCAGTCCGCCCTGCGTTTTTTACCACGGGCCGACCCCGCACGACTTTGCCGCCCCTACTTAAAATTGTCTTTTTGGTTAACTTTTCCTCTCAACGACGTCAAGTGTTTCTTATGTGGTAGAGAGAATTGTTAATCTGATTGTTAATTAAAAGACATGTGGGATTTGGTGTTGTGTGAGGTGGCAAGTGGAGGGCTTTGACACAAATTAGTAAAATTTGGGGGTTAGGGTTTCTCCCATTCCTTAACCTCTTTCAGTTTCTTAAAAAAAATAGTAAGTGCAATGGTTCATAACAATGTCCACATCTTTTAGTTTCTTCATCTCCCACTCTTCTTTCTCTACATGTATCGATTAGTCACAAATTTGGAGACCCCATTTGTTTTCGTTCACAACATGTTATTGAGAATTTTGTTTCACTACACTTTGATTGGCAGAATGAGAGGTTGTATAAGGTTCTTGAATTTGTGAGTACGGTAACTAAAGTGGAAGTTAAGAGATATTGCCCGTGCTCATGTAGAAATAGACCCAGATGTTATGCGGGAGAAGATTATGGAATTGATTGATTTAGGAAACGTTGTTCCCTTCCCCCAAACAAACTAACATGAACGTGATTTCTCTTTCTCTCTCTCCGTCTGTAAACGTTAAGGAAGAAAAATGTTCATTGCTTGCCATTGTGTTTGACATTAGATTCTTTTGGAAGCTTTCATTTTGAGCATATGGGGGCATCTCTTCCCCCTTTTTTTTCTTTGATTATCCCATCTGGGTCAGTCTCGTTTTGCTCACTTTGGTTCATTCCTGTTTTGTTTGATAAAATTGAACAATTGAGGTGTGGAACGCAACTGGATGGTTCTCAAAGTGATTCTCATCAGTAATTGCTAAAAAAGGAGGTGACTTTCTAGTTTCCAATTATATTTGTTCTTTTGGGATTGTGATTGAAAGAATGGGGGAAATCCTAATCCCCAAATTTTACTAATCTCTCTCAAAGCCCTCACTTGCCACCTCATACAAATCCAAATCCCATTTTTCTTTTAATTCATAGTCCACATCAACAATTCTCTCTGTCATATAAGCAACATTTGACATTGGGGAAAAGTTAACCGAAAGGACCAATTTAAGTACTTTTTAAAAAACAAAGGGACCAAATTGATTTTTTTTAAAACCACTTTATTAAATTGAATATTGACCATAAATGTAGAAACCAATAAGGTAATTATACCTTAATATTATTATTATTTTTCTTTTTATGCAACCGAGACAAATTATAATTTTTTTTTAAATAGTATTTCCAATAGTAGTTTAGAAGAAGTTTAATTTGCACATAATTTTACATTTATCCAATTTCATGTTATTTCCTCCAAAGCGAGAAAAATATATAAAGTCCATTTCAATTTCTTTTTGATGAAAAAAATTCATGAATTCCATAAAATCAAAGTTGGGATAATTTTATTTATATCTTAACTTAAAAAAAGGATGTTACAAATTGTTTAGTTAATTATCTAATCATGTGCCCATTGAATTCCCTGTCTCCCTTTATTTGCATCAGAATTTCCCTCTCAATAAAGTTAGTTATTTGTAACAATCTCTATGTCTATCCTCTTAATGAGGTTAGTTATATATAACAAAGTTAGTTAGTTATATATAACAAAGTTAGTTAGTTATATATATCAAAGTTAGTTAGTTGTAACAATCTTCTCCTTGTACTTAAATATCCCTAAATTCAATTACTACCACCTTTTGTCTTTAAATTTACCCTAAATTCAATTACTACCACTTTTGTCTTTAAATTTAGACTCCTTTTAATAGTAATGTGTGATAATGATTCCTTCAAGAACCTATTCCTAAGTCCTTCATGTTAAAAGATAAATTTGAAGGGTTGTTTTTTTTATATATATTTTGTTAATAGAAATGTATGATTAAATGTAGTTCTAATAAATTGTTCATAAAAATATTTTATTTTATTTTTGTTACTAATGTTTTATCAAATTATTGTTGTGATCAGTTATTCATCTTCTACTTCCAAATGCTATTGATAAAATCACAACGATGAGGCATTGACAAATTTGTTCTTAAAACAATAGGTTTTCATATATAAAATTGGATCAATTAAATGAAAATAATGTAAGCCAGACTGAAAATGAAGTTAATTATTTAAGTGAGTCTAATAATTCAAAAAAATTCATCTAATAATTAAAATATTGACATAGATGAAGAAATATTATTTTCCCCATTTAAATTGTCATGAGTATCAAATTTGAGATAATCTAGAAAACAAAGAAAGAGATATTTTAGTTAAAAAAGGGTCGATAAAAATTAAATCTTAATTTTTCTTAAGATAATATTTTTATTAATAATAATAATAATAATAATAATAAAATGACTAATATTGATATTAGTAATAAAAAAGGCAATAATTTTCATTATTTCATCATTGTCACACAAAAAATTGCATTTTGTTTTTTTTTTATAATTAATGAGATGACATAGGAATTGAAAAGATAAAAATTGTAAAACATCTTTTAAAATTGTAATATTACTTACTATTTTAAATTAAATTAATTATATTTTTTGTTATGATATATGTTTATATATTAAAATAAATTGTGTATACATTGTAACCTTCACTACAATAAAATCATGAAATAGAAACCAAATTTAGAGACAAAAAATAATTAGTTGCTATAGTAACTAAATTAGAGACCATCTTAGAGACTAAAAAATATTTTGGTTTCTAAATTAGTCTACCAATAATTTAGATTCGAAATTTGGTAGCAAAAACTTTGGTTGCTAATTAGATACCAATTTAAAAACTATTTAAAAATAAAATAAACTAATTTAGAAACCAATTTTTTCTTTAGTTTCTAAAATGGTCTCTAATTTAATCACTATAGCAACTAATTATTTTTTGTCTCTAAAATTAGTTTCTATTTCATGATTCCTTGTAGTACTTGTTATTTTGTCATGGTTCTATAAAATGTAAGTGAGAAACTAGCTTTAACTATTCGTCCAAGAGATAACATCCTTCTCCACAAAATTCTAAAAGAAACATTACAAAAAATTTTAAAAAAATTAATGTATTAAAATTAAAGTGATTACCAACATAAAATTTGTATTCTAGTATTAAGTTAAACCTTTCTAAAGAAGGAATATAAGTAATTCAAAAGCAAATGAAAGCATTTCCTGTGGAATATGCTTAACTAGTGAGTGCCTCATTTTAAAGTTTCTTAGTTTTATTGCTTGATTAAATAAGTATTTCTTATATATAAGAAAATATTATTTTATCTTTTTTCTTGTAAATGAAGAGAAAAATTTGAAAGAATAGAAAAATATATGAACATCAAAACATGATGAACATTAGTAGATCAAATTGAAAAAAAAAATCATAAATAGATCAACATCACATCCAGATCTAAATAAAAGGATGATCGTCGATGATTTCCATCGACAATATGTTATTGTTATCATGCATTGATGGTTTTGCAATAAGAGGTCCTCGTCGTTTGGGCCTAGGTTGTGAGAAAATATATGATCTTTCTCGCATTCCTCTCAATAAAATGGGAAAGAGTGGAAAAGAAGGAGGAGGAAGGGGCTCATAAGAGGAAGAGAAAAAGTGGTAAGGACCTCAAAAGCAGATTATCCATCATGGAATATTAGAAATGAAGAAGAACAAAAGTAGGAAAGAATACTGAAGAAACACAAGGGTGAAACATTAAAGAGTTTGGAGAAGAAATTAGGAAACAAATTCATTTATAAATTTTTAAAAAGTTTTTAGAATATTTTAGAAGTTTATAAAAATTATGGAGTAGAATAGAATTAGAAAGGTACATGAATGCACTTAAGTAACTCATTATTGAAGTAATTAAGCTAGTTCATGCACCTAATTTTTTCATCATGTGAAGGTTGTGACTCCTTTCATGTGTTACTTTCATGACATGTGAATTTTGTAACTTTCCTCACGTGTCACTATCCAAGCAGGCAACTAACATCATTGTCCAACAATAAATCCATCATTTTCACGATACAACAAGGTTCATCATTGTCATGATTGTGATTGAATTTGTCATAGGCCAAACTATTGGAGTTGATCAATCATTAATCTAATATCAATAGATGATCAAAACAAGCAAAATGGCGAGCATTATGTGATCACAAAGAGGACATTGAGATAATTAAAATCTCAATGAGCAAAGTTCATCTTGTATTTGAAGAGTTTAACACATGCTACAAACAACCAACCAATAAAAGAAAAAGTGATTATGCCGAAAACAGATGTTACGTCATTCTCATCTTCAAAGAAAATTCAAAAGGGAAAAGTTTTGAATTTTAACATGATTGGTTGTTGTTGAGAGATTAACCAAAATAACACTCAACATTTACATAAAGTTATTAAAAAAGGACCAAGGTTTCTTTTTCATCATCTTCTATTATAAAGACACTCATTGAAGTTGATCAATATGACACACATCATCAATATCTCGCCCTATACGAAAGAAAACAAAAAGAAATAACAAAGAGCAAAGGAAAAACAAATTGCAAGTGAGTCCCCGTGTTAATCTATATGGTAAAGAAAGTGCAATGGAGGGAAAAAAACATCAAATTAGATGAATTTATTAAGTTAAAGAAATCATAAGAAATGTTTTGTAATATGAAATCCTCATAGGAGATATTGTTGATTATAGGATTTGATGTCTCTAAATCCTTGAAGATTTCTTCAAGACTTTGTTGTTGCTTGTGTGTGTAGGTTTTGTGTAATTTGAATTTGCAAATCCACTCGTAGATTTGATCCAAGGTTGTTTGATTCAAGTTCTTTTGAAAAATGGTGTTTTCTAAAGAAAATGGAAAATCAACCTGTTGAATTGTCGTTTCAATCGGTTGTTTTACACTTAGTGTTTTTGAAAAGAATTTTAAAAAGCTTGAAATTGGTTGACTTTGTTGTCAATCCAATTCAACTGATTGTTTCGTGTTTTTAATCGATTGTTTTTTGAAAATTCTTAACAGAATTTAGTTAGACTGATTTAATCTGTTATGTTTGTTGAAAAACTGATTTAGCTTATGCATTAAATGTTTTTAACAACTGATTGGAGTATATATAATATGTTTTATGCTCATGGTTGTTATTGATTCATTGAATACTGTCAAATCAAGTTTTTTCAAGATTGCTTCAAGCTTTAGATTATTTCTAAGAGTGGAATAGGATTTCACTGTACTTCTTTTATTCAATCTGTGATTGTATCTGGTGTTTTCATTCCTTTTCTCTCTTAAACATTGTATTTCTGTAAGAACTATTGGTGTGCAAATTCAGAGGATGTTTTGAATTATGTGGTGTGACCGTCAAAGGTGGTGTGTGTTCTTGAAGGGTTCAAGATCACCACTTTGGTGTGTGTTGTAATCAAGGTGATTAATTGTTTAGTGGAATACTCATAGGTTTTTTGGGGACTAGATGTAGCTCTTGGCTAAGAGTGAACTAGTATAAATTTCCTGTGTGAATTTTTCTATCCCTTATCTCTTTAAATATGTTTTTGCTTGAGGTATATAACTGTTGCTATAAACAACCGATTGTTTCACAAAAACAATTGGTTGATTTTCTGTTGTTAAGTGAAAAAATGTTTTTAAATTTGTTGAACAAATTTCTTATTGATTGATTCTCATTGTCTTTCACTGTACCTTCAGTATTTGCGAAAATGTTTCATAAACAATTCACTACCCCTCTTGTTTAAGGCTTTTAATTCTAACAATTGGCATTAAGAGCTAGGTTCTTGAAAATCATTCAAGTTTTGATCCTAAAACCTTTTTTTCATGGTTGATAAACTACTCTTTGGGGATGGTGCATCTATTAACAAACCACCTCTGTTTTGTGGTTTGAAATACCAGTTTTGGAAGGTAAGGATAAAGATCTTTGTATAATCAATTGATAAAGGAATTTAGGATGCAATTCAAAATGGTCTTTTTGTTCCTATGCTTGAAAATGATTAAGTAATTTTTGAAAAGCCTTGGTCCCAATGGACTGAGCATGAAAGCAAAAAGGCTCAATATGATTGTATTGCAAATAATATTATTACATATGCCTTAAATTCTGATGAGTTTTTCAGGGTATCACAATGTGCCTCTACAAAGAAAATGTGGGATACTCTTGAAGTTACCCATGATGTGAAGAGAGCAAGGAAGCATGCTCTTATTCAAGAATATGAGATGTTTAGAATGCAAAATGGAAAGACAATTGTTGAAATACAAAAGAGGTTTACTCATATTGTCAACCACCTCATGAGTCTTGAAAAAATGTTTATCCTTGACAACAACTTCACTGGTATAGAAGCTTAGAGAACATGAATTGTAGATGAATAGGTTGAATGTTCAAGAAAATGAAGATAAGCATGTGAGAAACATTGCCCTAAAGATTGTTGGACATAAAAACTGTCAAGACTCAAGTGTTGACAGTGATGGAAAAACTCTTAGCTTGCTGACCAGGAAATTCAGCAAATTCCTGAAGAAAAACAGCAACAAGAATCAATCCTCCAATAGGTACAATAACAAGAAACTCAATTATTTTAATTCTAACAAATATACCTGCTTTGGATGTGGTGAACAGGGACATATTAAAGTTGATTGCCCCAACAATGAGAATAAAGAAAGAGGAGCAAGCAAGAAAGGTGAAAAGAAAGGCAAAGCCAAGAAAGCCTACATTGTTTGGCAAGATAATGAAGTTTCTTCCTCTAGCTCATGTTCAGGAGATGAAGAAGCAAATCTTTGCTTTATGGCAAAAGGAGAAACTTATATAAGTAGTGTAAGTTCCAACACTTCAATCAATTTTGAAAACTATAGTCAACTTCTTGATGTTTTTAAAGAAACTCATGAAGAAGCTAATAGGTTGGCTCTTTCATATAACCTGTTGAAAGACTTTAATAAATGGCTGGAAAATAGAGTTAAAGCATTGGAAGAAGAGCTGAATAACTTGAAAAATGATTTTGAAAATCTGGAACTGATTTACAAAAACTCCCCTTGCAAATGTGACTCAAGTGTTTGTGAAAATTGTGAATCTCTTGAAAAGAAGGTTCACTATCTAGTGAAAATTGTGGATAAGCTTTCAAAAGGCAAATCAAATTTTGAAATTGTTGTTTCTTCTCAAAAAAGTGTCTTTGGTAAAGCTGGTTTGGGCTTTAAGCAAGAAAAATGGTGTTTCAAAGCCTTTTTCAATCTTCTTTGAAAAACAAACGATTGAAAAGTTGAAACAACCGGTTATTTCATGTTTCTATTGTATGAAAAAGGGTTACTCTGTCAGATTCTGCAGAGTTAGAAAATTTTATGTTCCCAAGGGTGTTTTAAAATGGGTTCCTAAGAATCCTAAGAATTCTAAATCTTATAATGAATCAATTAATGCCAATGGTCCCAAATTTGTTAGGGGATCAAATCTTGCTGCTTGATCTTGTTTTCTTGCAGAAACTCTTAAGAGCCAAGATTGTTTTGAAGAGAAGAATGAAGCCTCAAAGGAAAGGATCTGAAATGGATTCTTTAGTGTAGCTCTAGATTACACACTGATCTTTTGAAACTCAAGTGAAATCCTTGACTTATGTTCAATGATTGTTTAGAAGAAAATATCTTCAAAATGATAAGAACTTATGCATTCTTACTTCATAATTTGTATTCTTGGTTCATCTTGAGTAAATAAAGTCTTAATTAATTCTTTTTCTTGTGAAATATCTTAAAGCAAAGGTTTATGTGATCATCACAATGTTGTTTCTTCTCGTCATGGGTTCTTGATTTGTAAAAACTTTTGTTGCAGAAAAAAACCGGTTGTTTTCACGAAACAACCGATTGTTTTCTCTCTAGCAGTTTTGTATTAAAGATGTTATAAAACTCTATGCATTGGTACAATTGTTGCTTTTTATTCAAAACTGTTATGGATCAAAATTGCACTTATTATAGCTTTTAATACAATCTGATTGGAAGTTATTTTGGTCATAAATGAAATATATTCCATAAATTCTTGGAAAATTAAGAGATTTATGGTTCGTCAAATCTGCATGTGCTACCAATGGGTGAGTTGTTTGAAGGTTGACATGTGCCTATATTTTCTTTGAACAAATTCTGTTTTGTTTGAAAAATAACCCACTAAAAGCCAATATTGTTGACTGCTTTTATTGCCTATATACTTGTGCTTGCTCAGTTGTTTTTCTTTACAGATTCAACCCATTATTTTATCCTCTGATTTCATCTTCAATCTGCTACTATCTTTCTCTTTTATGAAACTTCATTCTTGCTCCATGGATTCAACACCTCCTTCCTCCAAGAGAATGAAGACTCGTGATGTAAAAAGGGGTGGACGTCTAGAAAGCTTATTTGTTGGGGAGGATGAAAAGATTGAAAAGTTTCTACATGAGACAAATAGGAAAACAATTAACAACCCAAAGCTTATCTCTTTTAGCTAGTTGAAAGAGCAGCAACTATCTGAAATAAGGGGTGTTCTGAAATAGTAGATGCTGAAAAGGTTCCTTGATATGTCTGGGAATATCTATCCTGACCTTGTGAGAGTTTTCTATACCAATCTTTAGGTTGTTGGTGATAATCTCTGCACACATGTAAAAAGGATTGACATGGAAATAACTCTTAAAGTTTTGTCTGTTGTTGCTGGATTGAAATATTATGAATTAAGAATAAATAAAGGAAATATTGGGATTGTTGAAGAGTTCAATAAGATGTAGTTCTACAAGAGTTGCCTAAAAAATCCTCAATCCAAAGTGAGGAATTTTTCTATGGGAGGCATGAAACTCAATGAAAGGATAGTTGCCTTCATTGTATCTTGGATGTTGATTCCAAGAGGAAGCAATCATTTTGTACTCACTGAGGAAGATCTTGTTCTCATCTACTGCATTATGAACAAGATCAAGATTATATGGATTCATATCATCAAGGAGCACATGAAAAATTCCATGAGGTTAAGTGACTATCATTATCCATATGTTATCCTTATCTTAAAATTTTTGCATCATTTTGAAGTTAATCTTGAAGAAGAGCTATCTAAAGTGGTGAAGTCATCACATGAGGTGAATAATGGATCCCTAAGCAAAATGGGATTCACCAAAGTTGGAGGGAAATGGGTGAGCAAAGATTGTGATCAAGTTGGTTCCTCAAGTAAGATGTTGCTACTGTTGGTGATGATGCTGGATACCATGATGAAGAAGGCAATGTTGGTCCTGGTGGTGCTTATGATACTGATCCAAGTGCTGGAAACATGGGAGAACGCATTACATCTATGTCACCATTTGAGAGATTGATGGTGAGTAGAATGAACAACTTTGCAGATGAACAAAGAAGTCATCATGAGTTATGTGTGGCACGTTTTCAGAACCTTGATGAACTAATTGAATCTATTCAAAATCATCTCTTTGAGGTTCAATACGGCAAAGAGGAGTGAAGAATTTTAAATGCTTTATTTCTTATCCTATGTTTGCCTACTGAACAATTTGTTTTTCTGGTTTTCTCCCTTGTCTTACTCTATTTGTGAAGACAAATATGGGGAGAATTATCAGGTTTTTTGTGTTGAACTTTTGCTACTCTTATCTTGTTTATATCTGGTTTATAGTTGCTACTGTTTTTCTCTGATTCTGCACCTTCTTCACTAGTTTTCACACTGAATTTATGATTTTCTTGCTGGAAATCATATGATGAAAACTGGTTCAATGGTGTTGTTTAAACCTGGGTATTATTGCTATTTGGTACATGCATAAATTATGTTTTGTAGGTGCTTTCAAATTCAAACAGGTGCTTTCAAGTTCAAACAGAACAACAAAAATAAACTAGGGATTTGTCTTCATCAAATAGGGGGAGATTGTTGAACATAACCTTTGATGTCTCCAAATCCTTGAAGATTGCTTGAAGACTTTGTTGTTGCTTGTGTGTGTGGGTTTTGTGTAGTTTGAATTTGCAAATCCACTCATAGATTTGATCCAAGGTTGATTGATTCAAGTTCTTTTGAAAAAATGTGTTTTCTAAAGAAAGTGGAAAATCAACATGTTGAATTGTCGTTTCAATCGGTTGTTTTACACTTAGTGTTTTTGAAAAAGCTTGAAATAGGTTGACTTTGTTGTCAAGTCAATGAAACTGATTGCTTTGTGTTTTCAATCAGCTGTTTTTTGAAAATTCTTAACAGAATTCAGTTGGACTGATTTAATTTGTTATGTTTGTTTTAAAGCTGATTTGACTTATGCATTAAATGTTTTTAACAACTAATTGGAGTATATATAATAGGTTTTACGCTCGTGGTTGTTATTGATTTATTAAATACTTTCAAATCAAGTTTTTTCAAGATTGCTTCAAGTTTTGGATTATTTCTAAAAGTGGAATAGGATTGCACTGTACTTCTTCTATTCAATCTGTAATTGTATCAGGTGTTTTCCTTTTCTCTTTTAAAAATTGTATTTATGTAAGAACTGTTGGTGTTCAGATCAGAGGGTGTTCTGAATTCTTTGGTATGACAACCAAAGGTGGTGTGTGTTCTTGAAGGGTTCAAGATCACCATTTTGGTGTGTGTGTGTGTGTTGTAATCAAGGTGATTGATTGTTTAGTGGAATACTCATAGGTTTTTTGGGGACTAGATGTAGCTCTTGGCTAAGAGTGAACCAGTATAAATTTCCTTTGTGAATCTTTCTATCCCATATCTCTTTAAATTTGTTTTTGCTTGAAGTATATAACTGCTGCTATAAACAACCGATTGTTTCGCAAAAACAACCGATTGATTTTCTGTTGTTAACTGAAAAATAGTTCTTAAATCTGCTGAACAAATTTCTTATTGATTGATTCTCATTGGCTTTCACTGTAGCTCCAATATTTGCGAAAATCTTTCATAAACAATTCACTCCCTCTTGCTTAAGGCCTCTAATTCTAACAAATACGTCTAAAATGTCTAAATATAAACGTAAAGACTAAGAAAATTAGTAACTATATTATATTAGAAATAGAAAAAAGAATTTTAAATGTATTAATTGTTATACCAATATTATTTAATCGTTACATATTCCACTTAATGTTATGTAGTTATACAATTATTAAATTAAAATATTATTATGTATTGTGAAGAAAAAAATCTAACACCAATGATCTTGATTAAGTGTTTAAATACAACAAAGAAAAAAAACATGGTTATGCATCATTGGTAAGATGATTGTTTAGTTCAACAACAAATTATGTAAACCCAAGTATCCATCTATTAGACAATACAACAATGTATAGTCTTCTTTTACATCTAATAAATCATTTATATGCTTGGAAAATACACATATAATCTAAGCTAACATGTATTTCTCGAATATCTATAAGCTTACACTATGTCGTAGGAATGTCCTTGCTTACGTCTTCTAAAGAGATTTGTTCAAACACAAGTCACATTACGTGATATCTTGAATAAATAGCTAAAGTTATTTTTCTTCAACAATAACCTGACACAAACATTATTCAACTATGGCCTAGATCTTCTTAGTAGGGTGAGCATTTTTACCACAATTTGGTGTAAAAGACTATGCTACTATAGAGATAAATATTGTCAGGTATACAAGATGATACATAAAGAAGAAAGAGCATCTAAAGTTGTATGGAGTGCATTTAATACACATTCCATTATGAAGCTCGTCAAACGCAAAAATAATATTCAAGAGAGCTTAAGTTGATTAACGACCAAAGACGAATTTGCAACAATTATATTCTTTTAAGAGCCTATATAAAGCTATCTTTTGAGAGGAAAAGAAAGCAAAAGGATGTTGCACTGTAGTGAAACGCTGCTCAAATTTTCCGTGTCTCATAAAGCTTCATAGAGGACACCATGAGTGTTCATCTAGCAAACTAGGAGAGAATGCTTAAAGCTTGTAATCATGGAAAGACGCAATCTCTTCCTAGTAGGAAAAACTCACGATTTGACAATCATACCTCACATAACCTTCATATCTTAGTTAGGAGTGGCTATTTGACAAAGAATACTTAAGTTGAGCCGGAAGTGGCTTGCTGAAAGAATATTCGCTTGACCTAGAAGGGGCTTGTGAAAAGGATACTAAAGGAGTTAGTCAGGAGTGACAACAATCCCAAATAATACTCGTTGAGCCAAGTGTGACTTGTGGAAAGAATATTTAAGGGGTTAGTCAGGAGTGTCTACGATCCCAAATAATATTTGTTGAGTCAAGAGTGATTTGTTGAAACAATACTCAAGGGGTTAACCATGAGTTGATACGAGCCCAAATAATACTCGAGTGTACAACATTAGTCTGTCTAGTGGAACTTAACTTGTTAATTAATGTTGTCTTAAACGAATCATTGTAAGATTGTCTTGTGTATTTTCTCTTCTCCTTTATCTCATTTATATTTCATGTTATTATTGTCATGGAGAGCTAAACAAAGTTTCTAAAAAGGCTTTAAACAAGTAAATTTATTAAGTGTTGAAGTCATGTTTGTTATGCTTCATAGTTATAAAAAGTCACTAATAAATTGTTGTATGAAAGTATCATCTAAATAATTATCATCAGATGATATTTACATAAATTTTAAAATAATCCTTAAAACACAATTCTCTCATCTCTTCTTGTAATTTTCTTATTTTTCACATGTATTATCAATTAATCAATTTTGTTACTAATATTTTTTTAAAAAAAATTGTAATAAAACTAGTTGTTATAAAATTGCCCTTTATGAAACTATATAATTCTACAATATTACTTCATTTTCCCATCCTCTTGTAACACTTTCATTATCTACATAATGGATTTTGAAAACATTGATTTAAACACAATGTTGGATCAAATCATGCAAGAGAACTTGAAGAAAACATCGATGAAGAAGTCATCATGTTAATACTTGAGCACCAATATGAAGTCAACAACATTGATAGTGACAAACAATGAAGAAATATGGATGTTGAAATCATGAGCAAGGTCATGATTGATGGTCCAATGAGTATTTTTTTAGAGTCTTGTGTACAAATAATCTTAGTCCCATCGAATGTTTTATATGCAGAGAGATGTCTTTCTAAGAATTGTAAAAGCCTTTAGCATTCACAATGACTAATTCAAATTGATAATTTATATAATGGATTTAAACATAATGTTGATTTAGACATAATGTTGATTTAGACATGATTTAGACATAATGTTGATTTAGTCCCATTGAATGTTTTATATGCAGAGAGATGTCTTTCTAAGAATTGTAAAAGCCTTTAGCATTCACAATGACTAATTCAAATTGATAATTTATATAATGGATTTAAACATAATGTTGATTTAGACATGATGTTGATTTAGACATAATGTTGGATCAAATCATGCATGAAGAAAATATTTATAAAGAAGTCACCATGTTAATACTTGATCTAACATAAATAAAAACACTTTTACAAAAGTGCATCGCTATTGTTTGTATGTTAAGTTATGACTCACCCACAGACAACACAAAAAAATATATTTGAATTAGTAAAAACATTATAGTGAAATACTTGTAAAGATTTGTATTATATATATATATATATATAATATTTAGAGATTATTATCTAAAGAAACCCAACAACAAAATATCACTCAATTGTTATAAATATAAGCATCCAAGTATGTTAGAGTTAATTGAGAGTATGCACTCGGAATGGAAAAATTACCTAGTTGCATGGAATGGCCAATTTTGCCACCGTCATGCTAATCCAATAATCATTTTCAAGATATGCAATAATCAACTAGAAAGAAATGTGAAATGTGTATTTGGAGTGCTCCAATTATGATTCACAATTATACACGTGCTTTGACGCATTTTTTAGATGTTCACACAATAAAGAACATAATTTATACATGTTTCACATTACATAATATAATTGTGGGTGATGCATATCAAAATTAGGACATGAAATATTGACATATTTTTAGGTCATCATCTAATTTTTAGATCTATATGTTTTGAAAGGAGAGAAACAATTCAAAATAGAAACACCTACTCCCAACTTTAGGTAGATTTAGTCAAAACATATTTAGAAAAAAATCAGAAAAAAGAAAGAATAACGAAAACTAATTTTATGATACATATTGCATTTTTCCAATGTCATCTAACTTTTATAATTATACAGTTAATTAAATAATTGACACTATTTTTAAATTAAAATATTATTATAAATTATTTAATTAATTAATAATTCAGAAATTTAATTAATTAATTTTTTCATAATTTTATATTAATTTATATTAATAAATGTTATTATGCATCATCATCAAGACTATATAAAATAATAATTTGTTTGGAATTTCTTAAAAAATTCCTAAAATTAAAGTGACACAATTACTCTGGTTTTACATTTTTCAATCATGTGAGTTAATCCCGGTGGAAATGTCCTAAATGAACCAGCTAAAAAAAAAGTAATGCAAGCCTTTATTTGAAACAATAAGTGCAGCCAAAAAAAACTAAAAAACCGTTTATTGTAAAGAGTTTCTAATTTGCTTTGCTCTATGAGTCTTTTGCATAAATTCCTGGCTAGTTGTTCCTCAACTCAACTCTGAAGAGTAGATGTATCTGCTAAAATGCACATTTTGTACTCCAACTAAAGTCATTATCCACAAGGAATTGAAGCTTCTTCCTCCTGTAACTGCTATCATAACTTACAAGTTCTTAACCCTTCTCGTTGGAAGTAATAGGTACCTTTTAAGTGCAAGGATAAGCACCCAAGTAGTAGCTGAGATCTTCTCCTTGATCATTAAGAGCAGTGCTGAGCTCAAAACAGTTTTTAAGATCTGAGCATGCAATCCTTTAAAATATCCCACTATGCCCTCCCTTTTCCATATTCCATAGAGAACATTAGAGACTGTTTTCTGTGATTTTATCTTTGTTTTGGAGTTTGCTTCATCTGAGTCAGCAGCTTGAATGATAACTTTGCACCTATAAGCAGAAAGAGGTCTTAAAATTGCATCCTATAAACTTAGTCCAGAAATCAAAGCCAGTTGGAAGAAACAATTAAATACCTGATAGCTGGATATGTAAGACATGTAGCAATGCTCTTTGAAATTGCACCTAAAAGAAAGGCCATAAATGCAGAAAGGGATTCAGGAGATGTTCCTTTATCAGCTTTGCTTTGTTTATTCTTCAGTGCTCGCTGTTTCAGCTGATCAAACACGGTATACTGTAGCACAAAGTAGTTTCAAATTAAAATCTTTTGGTCTCCAGATCAAGCATGCCAAGCATAACTATATATAAAGGACACAAACATGATACAGAATTACAGATGGTACAAACTGCACCTTCACATACCTGAATTGCAGGGTTTGATGTCAGCAGCAAGGAAATACTGAGGCCATCAAATGCGTCACTCCAGGTTCCTTCGGTAAGGGTTTTCAGTAGCCCTTTAGACTTTCCAAATGCACTTGTCTGCATCCTTGAAGAGGCTGTGTCCAGGGGCTACACAGTCATCAATGAGATATGCTTAGTAATAAAATTACGAAGTTTGATATGAAACCTTGTCTATCATACTATACATAACAAAATGAGAAAAATGAATATAGGTAGTAACATAGAATATAGACACCTATGATTTATTAGCCGGTCCATAGTTAACAGTGGATGATTAACCAACAATTGTAGTAGATTAAGCATTAAAAACTATCAATTTTTTATTCCAGAGATGCACTAGTTCTCTCCTTTTGGTTCCATATTCAAACTAAGAATCATCAAAAATAGCCTCAAGCCGCAAAACATAGCCATAAAAGACTTTAATCATAATTTGTTACGAAGATAACGAAAATTTTGTACTAAAGTGTCCTGCTCCTAAAACCATAAAAGTGTTTTGATTTTTAAATACACAGTTAACTAAGAATAGTTAATGCTGCCTCACCTGAGTCGCAATGGCAGTGCAAGCCCCAGCAGCTGCAGCAATAACTAAGTTGGCTTTGGTTCCAATGGATTTATAACCACTTTTATCTAGATACAGTCTTTTAAAATAACTGTATCCATAGAAGTAGACAAACTGCGAAATGAAGGATTGAAGATTCTTTGTTCCAATGCCCTGGTAAAGTGAAAGCACCTGACCGTTAGATATTGCCTCCAATAATACATCAGTGAGATTCCTGCAAATGTAAAAACAATTAGAATGAAAGTAAGTATACATACCCAAGAGATACATTCTCTTGGCTAATTTTGACAAAAAATGGCCAAGAGCTAAGATTAATCCCCCACTCAACCTGCATACTGAACCCAAGAAATTCCAATGTTACAAAATGATACTTTGATGAAAATGCATTTTGGTACACCACATGCAGAATAGTTTTATCATTTGCAAAATAAGATTGCAACACAGTTCCCTGTTTAATTCCTATAAAGAAACAGAAAAGAGTCGTAAATTTGGTCACTCTACTTCCAATATTCATAATTGAAAGCTAAAGGGTCTAATTAGTTTAATACACAGGGGACAAGTTCTAGATATCAGAAATGTGTTCAAGGGGACAAGCTCTTCCAGATGTACATAAAGACAAACAAATTTAGAAAACAGAATGCTATTTCTTGGAGCTAAAAAATGAAGGAGCAGAAGCTGGTTAAATTCTGTTATTTTTGTTAGTTGTAGATAAGCTTTCTGTTAAGTTGTTTTAGTTAATTATCCCAGATATATATAAGTTTGTCATTAGGTCCTTCTTGCTGCTATACAGAGACTTCCCTTATATTTCAAACTGGGAGTTCAATTTTCTATAACAAAAGGTGTCACCGGTTTCTTTCCCTTTTCTCTTATAATATGGTATCAATTTTTCAACAGTATTTTATGTTTTCTGTGCTTCTCTTTGCCATCCAATACAGCAGAGGCTGAGATCAGTCAATCAGCCACCGCCAACCAGTGCCTCCGTTCCGTTCATCCTTCTGAAGTTCCAACCAGCCCTATTACCTTCATCAAATACTATTTTTGAAAACAGTAAGGAAAGATGGCCTAAGTGTTTTAACTTTGAAATTAATCCAACTTGGTGGCTTTATACATTCTAGAATCTTTAAATCTTCAACAGTAAATCATCATTTTTGGTGATCCGGGTCCATCCCTTAGAATTAAGAAGTGCAACCATATAGAGAAAACTGGAATCACAATAACCCCAAGCTAAAAATAATACATCTTTCAAGATCAACAATAATATATCCCAGACTCCAAAGCAAATACTTGAAAAGGGCAGGGCAATTACGCAGGTCTTTGATCACCATCTCCTCAACAGAGTATACTCACATTTAATAGAAACTTTTACTAGGCAAATTTCCCAATGTAAAATTTCTATCCCAATTGAAGATCAGCATCAAAAAGTTGTCTTCAAAATAAACCCAAGCTAAAAAAATTACATCTTTCATCTTTGATCGCCATCTTCCGAATACAAGACTACAAGACAAAGTTTCGATCCAAAACACCCAATTCTGGGAGGAACACAGAGAAACCACTTACGATCACCTCGTGAAGAAGGGGTGAACAGAAACATGAAGAAATTGAAATTCAAAGCCGAATTATGGTAAGAAGGGAATGGAGAAAAAAGGGAAGGGATGAAAGAACCTGTATCTTGTGCGACCATTGGAACGAGCATCAGCTTGGTACTTGGTCTTGCAGGTGTCAAGTGGGTAGAGAAAAGTGGTGCTGATGAGTGATCCTATGGCGCCAGAAGTGGCCTCTGCTAATGACTCCAGATCCACGTTCATCTTCCTCCCGGGTGGGTTGTTGGAGGGTAGAGGGTATGTATATTTTTATATTAGTAACAAAATATTATATATAATGTAGATTTATAGTATAAGAGAGGGAAGAAAAATGGGTGTTACTGAGAGAAAATAAAGAGGAAATGGAAAAGGAAAATATGGTTTGGAGAAACTAAGAAGGGTGAGGGTCGTGGAAGGGCAGCACCACCTAACGTTGTGAAAACATTTTATAGCATTCCACGAAACCAATGGACGGAACAAAAACGTGAGTGGCGTGCTACGTTGTGTTGTGTTATAGTAATACGCTATCACCAAGTAAGTCCGTGTAGAAGTAGCGTGTTATTGTGTCGTGCTTCTTCTTGACTAGAAGGTGTTTTCAAACAACAAAAGACACAATGAATAAATAAATCGAGACCCATGTGGATAAATACGGGATGAAAAAGACACTACCATGACGCATGCAGATACATATGATGAGAAATATGAAATGTATGATAACTATAATATCTTGTTTAATTATATTCTAATTACCAAACAAATTTGTATATCTTGTAAAAATGAAAATTAATTAATTATAATTTTAGTATTGTAAATAGAATTGGAAGGAGTATTACTTTACTAATTGTTTACGGCTTTAGTAACACTATTTGGTTTTTTTTATTCAATATTTTACCATTTTCATATTAGTTTATATTACTTATCATGATAATTTCTCTTCAAATTTATGAAAGGTATGTCTCTAATTTTGCATATACATTCATATCTCTTTTTCTTTTTGCGTTTTTACTAAAATGGTGTAAATTTTTTTTCATTTCTTACGTAGATGGACATATTTTCTTATTACGGGATTGAGTAAGTCGTGTCATTGAGCCATGACTTTACTTTGAGGAAGTCGTGTCAGAGGCATACGAATTCACTTGGGATGTTGACCAGCACAAAAGTCGTGTGAATGATTCACGACTTTGGTTCAAATGTTTCTAAACAAAAGTCTTGATGAGTGTGGACGACTTTGATTAAGATTTGAAGTTAGGGTTAAGTAAAGTTGTGTCACCTAGCTACAACTTCAGTGTAAAATAATACAACTAAAATTAAATAATATATTAATAAGTGGAAAACCAAATTTATATTAGTAAGTGGATCAAGATGCAGAGAAATGCATGTCACCGGTTGTTTCGTGAAAACAATCGGTTGTTTTACTGAGACAACAATTAAGAGTTGCACAATGATATTTCACAACAGATTTAGCCAAGAAAAAGAACTATTTGAGATTTCATTTAATCAATATGAACCAAATGCACAAATTGAGAAATGAAAATACAAATAGTTCTTAGCTTTTGAAGATTTTTCTTTTAAACAAGCATTATACATGAGTCAAGGATGTCTCTAGACTTTCAAGAAATCTGTTTGCAATTGAGAATTGCACTCAAGATTCTACTTCAGATTTTTTCCCTTGAGGCTTCATTCTTCACATCAATATGATTCTTGGCTTTCAAAAGTACCTACCAAAAAGATTCAAGAGACAAGATTTGGTCCCCTAGTAAATTTGGGTCCATGGACATTAACTAAATCATTAGGAACCTTAAAATTCTTAGGAACCCATTTCAAAACATCCCTGTGATTAAAAAATTTCCTAACTCTGCAGAATCTAACAGAGTGACCCTTCTTCATACATTAAAAGCATGAAACAACAAATTGTTTCGACAATTCAATTGGTTGTTTTCCAAAAATGCTTGAAAATGGCTTTGAAACTGATCTTTTCTTGCTATGTAGATTAAAACCCAATCCAGCTTTGCCAAAAACACATTTTTGAGATGCTAGGACAATTTCAAAGTTTGTTGGCCTTTTGAAAACTTATCCACAGTTTTTACAAGATAGTGAACCTTCTTTTGAAGTGATTCACAATTTTCACAAAAGCTATAGTCATAATTGCAAGAAGAGTTTTTGTAAATCATTTCTAGATTTTTAAAATCATTTTTTGAATTGTTCAGCTCTTCTTCCAATGCCTTGTCTCTGTTTTCCAATCAATTATTCATGTCTTTCAAGCAGTTGTTCAAAAGGGCTATTAGCTTTTTCATGAGTCACTTTAAAAGCATAAAAAAACTGGTTGTAATTTTCAAAGTTTATTAAAGTGTTAGAACTTACATTGCTTGTTTCTGATTCTCCCTTTGCCATCAGGCATAGATTTGCCTCTTTATCTCCACTGATGATGAGCTAGAGAAAGATACATCATTTTCTTTCCAAACAATGTATGCTCTTTTAGCTTTACTATTCTACTCAAATTTCTTGCTTGCTCTTCTCTCCTTGCTTTCATTGTTGGGACAATCAGCTTTGATATGATCATGTTTACCACATCCAAAATAGGTATAATTGTTATAATTAAAATGATTGAGTTTCTAACTGTTATACCTATTTGAAGATTGGTTCTTGTTGCTGTTTTTTTTTTTCAAGAACTTGTTGAATTTTTCGGTAAGCAAGTTAAGAGTCTCTCCATCACTGTCCTAACTTCGTTCTTGACCATCTCTATTACCAGCAACTTTTAATGCAAAGCTCCTCACATGCTTCTCTTCATGCTCTTGATCATTCAGCCTGTTCATCTTGAGTTTGTGTTCCCTACGCTTACCAAACAATGAGGTTGTAGTCAAGGTAGTCAAATCCTTGGAGTAAGAGATAGCAGTGACTTAGGCTGCCAAGATCTGTCCAAACATTTGAGGATCTTGATGTTAAGTTCCTCCCTTTTGAAGATCTTTCTAAGACAGATGATATGGTTTACAATGTGAGTGAATCTCTTTTGTACATCAGCAATGGTCTCCCATTTGAGCATTCAGAACATCTCATATTCCTGGATTCGAGAATGTTTTCTTACTCCCTTCACATCAGTGGTTCCTTCATGTGTAACTTCAAGAATATACCACATCTCTTTTGTTGAAGAACATTGTGAAACCTTGAAAAACTCATCAGAATTTAGAGCAGGTGTGATGATGTTTTTAGCAATACAATCAAATTGAGCTCTTTTGCTTTCAGTCTCAGTCCATTGGGACCAAGGTTTTTCTATAGAAACATCATTTTTTCAAACTTTGGAATAAAAGGACCATTTACAATGGCATCCCAGATTCCTCTATCAATTGATTCCACAGAGATTTTCATTCTCATCTTCCAAAACTGATAATTCATACCACAAAACATAGGTGGCCTATTTATTGAAGCACCCTCCCCAAAGTATAGTTTTTCAGCCTCGAAAAAGGTTTTAAGGATCGAAAACTTGAATGACTTTCAAGAACTCAGCTCCTGATGCCAATTGTTAGAATTATAAACCTTAAACAAGAGGGAGGTGAATTGTTTATGAAAGATTTTCGCAGATATTGAAGGTGGATTGAAAGACAATGAAGTTTTTGCGAAACAATCGGTTGTTTATACCAGCAGTGTTGAAAATCAAAGCAAAAGTAGTTTTAAAGAGAGTAAGCATAGAGAGATTAACACATAATGTTTATATTGGTTCACTCTTTACCAAGAACTCTCAACAACCACTAAGAATTCACTAAGTAATTAAGCCTTGATTACAAACAACACACCAAAGTGATGATCTTGAACCCTTCAAGAACACACACCCCTTTGGCAAACAACACACAGTTTTCATAACAACCTCTGAAACTGCACAAAACCAAGTCACACAGAAGGAGTAAAGTACACCTGGGTGCAAACAAAGATTAAAACACAGTGAATACATGACAATTCTATTCCACACTTGAGAATGATTAAAAGCTCTTTGAAATCTTGAAAAAGTGATTTGAATGATTTCTCTTAGTTGATTCATGACCAAGAGCGTAAAACAACTTATTTAAACTCCAATCAGATGGTCAAAGCATTTAATTCAAGAACCAAAATCAATTTTAATCATTTAAAATAGATTAAAGTAACTTAATAAAATTTTGTTAAGGTTTTCAGAAAATCAATCGATTGAAAACACGAATCAATCGATTTAATTGGTTTGACAACAAAGTCCAACAAAGTCAAATCCTTTTCAAAATACACTAAGTGTAAAACAACCGGTTGAATTGACATTTCAACAAGTTGAATTTTCACATTCTTTAAAAAAACACATATTTTTCAAAAGAATTTAGATTCAATTAACATTGGATCATCACAAATAATGAATTAACAATTCAACTACTCTAGACACACACAACCAGTAACAAGTATCTTCATGCATTCCAGTTGGAAATTTGGAAACATCGAAGCACCTTGTTCAACAACTTTCACATCTCTGTGAAATAGGGGACTGGCCCAAACCTAAAACAATAGGAAGGGATTTCATATAGAGAGAAGAGTGAAAAGTAATGAACCATGAGAAAAAATTGAAACCCCTTTCAAAAGAATATAATGAACGTATCAAACAAATATCTTAAAAAAGAAACCTCTACTTTAAAAAATTAAAATAATATTTTTTTTATTAAGATTTATTATAAAACGACTGATACTTATCAGAAGTTTGCAAAACCTCTACTATCCACATAACTTGCCAGAAGTTATTATTATAAACCCCTTTTAAAATTATAAATTTTTTTAGTGACATACGATGAAACATTCTGTTCAGAATTTTTATAACATGACAATGAATTCATTAAAATATCACCAAAGTATACAATTATGACATCTCTACCAACTTTTCGAGCTATTTCTTCTCATTTCATCACTTCTAAACATACATAATCTCTTATTTCTATTATTTTCTTTCCCTCTTCTTCCATTTCTTCTGTATCAAACATATTGTCATTGTTTTCTATGAAAACACAGTGGTGTTACTGTTAGGAGACATTGAGAAATTAATATATAAATATATATTATAAATAAAATAAAGACTTAACTAAAAAAATTTAAGTAATTTATAAATTTTTGATATTTTTAATAAAGTTTATATTAGAAAAGTAAGTGCTTAAAATATTTTTATTTTTTATTTAAAATTTATTTATATTTAATTTTATCTAAATATTTCTTCCTTTCTAACTCATTAATAGATCTTCCATCTCAACTCATTAATTAACTCGTTATTGAAAAGAGAAGATGCGAGTTGAAAAATATTAAAGAGATACACTAAATTGATTAGTAAAATAAATTTAAAAAAATAAAAATAAATATTAACAAAAAATATAAAAAAAATTGTTGGATACTTAGAATAAATAAAAAATATTTAAAAAAGTTAACTAAAATTATCTCAATTTATTAGATACTTAAAATATTGTTAAACTTAAAATAAATTTAATATAAAACAAGCAAGTGTTTTGTGCTCGTCTAACGAGTGCCTCCTATTTTTAAAACTCGGCTTCTTCTTCCTGCACCCCTCCGTTTTTCTTCCTGCACCCCTACGTTTTTCTTCCTGCACCCCCACAAATTTGTAAATTCTAAAACTGGCCTTGATCTTTTATTTGAAAGGGCACCGTGATTCAGTTTATATTACACTGTTCATCTTCTTCATTCATCTCAAGCGCTGGTGGAGAGTCATTTTAGTTGTGCAGAGCAAGGTGGAGGAGTGAGTTGCATTGTTGAAGTCTTGCTTGACTTCTAGAGGTAAAAATTAAGTTTTTTTAGGAGTATTGGTGGTTATGACATTTTTGTTGGTTACCAGAAATCGTGATCCGGGAGTGTGCTACGGATTGATCAATCTGAAACTGAATCATTTTGCTTTTTGGATGAGGGGGTGTTTTGGAAGCAAATTTTGCATAAATTGTTTATTTCCAGATTGCTGAATCTGAAAGCCTAATTCTGTTACGGATTGGTGGATCCGGAATGCTTTTTTTTTTAATTATGGATTTCTAAATCCGGAATGTATATTTCTATTACAGATTGGTGGATCCAGAATGTTTTTTTTGAATGATGAATTTCTGAATATGGAATGTATATTTTGAATTACGGATTAGTAGATCCAAAATTTTACCTAAAACACCAATCCAAAATTTTTCTGGATTCTATAATCCGAAATGGAAAAAAAAAATCAGTTTAAGTGCAATTTAGGGTTTTTAAAAAGTAATAGGGACAGTTTGATCTTTGCATAATATTGTGGGGTGCAGGAAGAAACTGCCTTAAAACTTTTATTTCAAAACGTCTTGGGCTATGTGAGAGTGGCCCATTCATATTCATCGTCTCGTTGGGTCCTGTTAAGGTTTTATGACTGTTTCTTCCTGCACCTTCATATCTTCTTCTGGCACCTCCATACACAACATGAAAATACATTTTTATCCTTCTTGTGTCACCCCATAGAGTAACTTCCGGATTACATAATCCGGAAGTTAAAAAAGACTTCCAGATTATGTAATCCGAAAAGTAATCATGCATCTGAAAAAAAAACCTTCCAGATTATATAATCCGGAAGCTAATTACAAATTTGAAAAATGACTTCCGGATCATGTAATCCGAAATATTACAGAGGACATTTTTGGAAATATGAAAATCTATGGAGGTGAGAGAAGAAGGTACGGAGGAGCAGGAAGAAGAAGTAGTCAGGTTTTATTCAAACTAGCTGTTGCCAATTACGTCCCGCAACCAGTCAAATATGAAGCTGCACTTTAATTTTATTTTTTTATATGAAATGATAAGAATGCCCTTAAGTAAAAGGGGTGTAGATAAAAGTACATTATGAAACTCCTTTTCTACAATACTTTTTTGAATTTAGATTTGTGAAATACTTTTCTAGATTTAGAATTGTTTTCCGAAATACATTTTCAGATTTTTTTCTAACGTATTTTTTGCATTCTGGAATTGCTTTTCCATATTTGATTTTCGAATTCTATTCCAGAATTTCATTTTCAAAACACAATAATTTATTTTGGATTTTTTTAGAATGTTTTTTTTTAATTCTGGATTTTCATTTTAAGTGTGAAGGCTGATCTCGGGAATTTAAAAGTGGGCAATTGCTTCCTGCACCATATTACTGCACTCAATATCAATCTAAAAGATGAAAATGTCTTTAATGTATTATGGATTTTTTTTTATCTGGAATGATCTTTTGGTTTTTTTTTTCCAGATTTTTATTTCTGGAACACAAAAGGCTCTTCCAGATCTATTTTTTTAAAATGTATTATTTTAGGGTTTAGAGTTTATTTTCTATTCTGAATTTTCATTTTCGGAATAAAAATAAAGGATATGGTAGAGTTGCTAGGGTGTTGAGAAGGCTTCGTTGGTGGTTAAAGGTAAAAAAAAAGTTATGTTGTATGGTTTTGGGTTAGGTATAATGGCGTTGGTGGTTATAGAAATTAGGTTTTGGGAATGACTTCAGGAATTGGTATTTCATAATGAAAACTAAATTCCAAAATTGAAAATTCATAAGCGAAAAAACTATATTCTAAAATGGGTTCTCCATAGTGAAAAGTTGTTTTTTAGAATGGGGTTTCCATAGGGCTCCATAATACAAAGTTGTTTTCCAAAATAGGCATTTGGAAGAGAGAATAACTTTCCAGAATATTTTTGTCATTTCAAATTTTTTATGGGGTGCAGGAAAAAAACCCAAAGTTTGGTCTATATTGAGGCAATTGCTTCCTGCACCATATCAATGCACCCGATTCCAGCGGAAAAGATGAAACTGTCTTTAAAAGAAAATTCCAAAATATCTGTTCTGGATTTCTTTTTCCAGAACGAAATTTTATATTACGGATTTTTTTATCCGGAATGGGTTTTTCATTTTTGTTTCCAGATTTTCATTTCCGAAACACAATAATTTCTTTTCTGGATTTTTTTTCTGGAACATATTATTTTTCAATTCCGAATTTTTTTGTCCGAAATAGGATTTTAAGTTTTTGTTTTCGGGTTTTTATTTCCGAAATTCAATAATCTCTTCCGAATTTATTTTTCCAAAATATATTATTTTCAATTTCAGATTTTTATTTCCGAAATTAAGGGCATTTTTGAAAATTAAAAAAATATGTTGAATGGAGGTTAAAAATATTGGGTGTCCTATATTGAACACCATAGCCCATTATATATCCACTATTTCATGGCCCAGTTAAGATCCGTGACCTTTCCCACTTGATTAAAAAACTATAGTAATTTATTTTTACCATTGCTTTGTTATTTATATAGTTGATACAAAAAGAGGGGAGATGAATTTACTATTAACCTAAAGAAATCAGGCTCCATGTACTATCCCAACACGTTTTATTAATGTTATTTTAGAAACAATTTAATAAACTAAGGAATAAAAGTGTAGACATTTTACGTTTATCCTTTTTTATAATTTATTTATGCATCTATAACTATTTTCACTGTTTTTTATTGCTTTCCACTAGGTTGTCATCTCCTTTCTTTAAAATTTTCAAATAAAAAGATAACATGAACATCATAGAAGGGACGTAAAAAGAAATGGTCACAAAGTAGTTATTTTCATTTCGGACCCTTCACGAGGTTGAGGAGTATGTCCCTTGAACAAAACTTAAATAAGTTTTTGGGAAAAAAATCATTTTTTATTAATGAATAAATAAAAAAGATTGATGTGTGTTTTCTTTTGCTAAGGAGCAAAATTGACATAATATAAGGACTAATTTGTTGACATTTAGGTATTAATTAAGAGTAACTTTTATATGTATTGTACCGTTCAGGTCATCGGGTATGATGACGTGGACAAGAGAAAGGTAGGTGGTCAAGAAGTCAACATAGTCGCCGTATAGTCAACATAGTCAACATAGCGCAAGAGATACGACGCTTAAGTTAAAGCCCAAGTGGCCGCAAGGTT
>Ga0123342_1002722_pt1 | contig 29062 bp, 19 predicted proteins | sample Turbeawhitnodule_FD_89960 | JGI IMG/M metagenome (GOLD analysis project Ga0123342, IMG submission 89960) | Root nodule microbial communities of legume samples collected from Mexico - Turtle bean Mexico white nodule | ecosystem: Host-associated > Plants > Roots > Nodule | place: Mexico: Nepantla... | reverse complement strand
TAATAACTGGCGACTACACGAGCCCCCCGACTTCCTTCCCTTCTGCGGATCTGGCGCCTTGTCAACACGCCTACACTGTAGCTTGGTGCCACGTCATCACTTCCGACTACCAGGGCGGTACACCACCCTTGGCAGCAATCAGAGTATACCAACACATCAAAATCCAAAAGAACATAAAACAAAATCAAACCACCAAGCACAAATCTCCAAGAAATATAAGAACTTAAAAGACTCCTCTTTACAACTAACACAACAACCATGTAACCCACTACCTCAACAAAAAACCAAAGATAATCTTTTTCACTTCACAAAAACTCCTTCTTAGAGTCACTTAATCCAAGAACCAAGACAAAACCTCCAAACAATGTTTAAGACAATTCTGCAAAACACACAACTTCCTTCTTACAAAGGAGTTAGAGAAGCATACCAAAGAAATAGAAACAAATTTAATTCATAGTTTTCATACATACCAGAGGTTCCAAACACCAATCAAAATAAGAGAATTATGCATCTTTTTCTTTACTAGTTAAGCAAGCCCAGGTTTTTCTTTGAACCATCGTAAACACCTTTATATGGTCAACTCTCCCATTATTAAAAACACATCGATTTTAATGTTTCTAGATTTTACCTATAATTGCAATCGACACCACTCCCCAGATTCCGAGAGTCTAGCCATAAACATTCAGAGGGCAGAACATCATGAGGTGTATCTTTGCATCATAGTGGTTCACTGACAAACAACCCAAACAAGACAAACACAAACCCCAAATTTTCCACTTAAAAAATAAATGAAAAACAATCTCCTCTTCCTCACCACACAACTCACACAAGCAACTTACCATTAAGACTCCTCATATCAACATATTATCCTTTGTTGTTATGCTATTATTCAACACCCTCCAAGAAGTGATTTGTGCAGAGGGAAGAGCCTTTACCTTCCAAAACCTTTCACATATATCCCTATCCTCACCTCTCACCACTAACTTTAAAGACTTATAAGCTGATTTCACTGAAAAATCGAACTACTTATCCAAATCCAACTGTCGATTACACTTTCTCCCTCCTTATCAACCTTTTTATTTTCTACCAGAAGCAACAATTGAGTAACCTGATTCTCTTCCCACACAAACAAATTTCTCCTTAACCCCAACTTCCACTCCCACCTACCATTGTTCCACATGCCTGCATGTATCAAAGTACTACCATGTTCTGCAACAATCGAATATAGTCTTGGGTATTTAAACAATAATGCTTAATTATCAACCCATTTATCCTCCTAAAACCTGGTTTCCTTCCCATCCCTAATAGCCCAATTCACTATCTTCAAACTTGCCCCCACCTATCTGAATTCCATATACTCTTTAGATTTCTCCACCGAAGAATCCTTATTATTTATGACCGTACTTTTTAACCCTCTCCACCCTTCGTGTTTAGATTCCAAGATTTCTTTCCATAAGCCACTTTTGTCTATTTTGAGATGCCAGATCCATTTACAAAGTAACACAATATTAAATAATCTCATATCTCTTATCCCATGTCCACCATCTTCACTAGTAGCACATAACCTATCCCAGGACACCCAGGCTATTTTTCGCCCTTCCAAGCCCCAACCCCACAAGAACATTTTCATCATTTTTTCCAGTTCCTTCGTGACCGACACGGGAATATAAAAAACAAGAGATATAGAATAAGGGGATGCATGTAAAAATTGATTTAATCAAGCAGATTCTCCCTGTCATTGACAAAATTTTTCTTTCCACTTCCCCAATCTTTTCAAGCACCACTTCCCAAAAACCCAATCTCTTATGATTTCCTCCTACTTTCATACCCAGATAAGTAAAATGGGCTTTCTTGACAACACAATTAAGGACATATGCAAACCTCGAAAGTTGAAAAGAGCTAATACCCTTCCTTCTACTTTTAGAATAATTCACTTTAAGTCCAGAAGCAAGCTCAAAACACATCAGAGTAGCCTAAACCGCCAACACACTCTGCAAATTCGCTTTACTGAAAAATAATGTATCATCAACAAATTGCACCATACTCACATTGGTTTTCCTTTCACCAATCTCAATGTTATCTAACAAGTCGTTCTCTTTTGCCTGTCTTACAACACCTGCCAAACCCTCCGCCATAATGAGAAAGATAAAGGTTGTCAAATGATCACCTTGTCTCAAACCCTTCTCTGGGATAAACTCAATCGTTGGGCTGCCATTCACCAAGACCGAAACCAAAGACATTTCTAAGCAGTTTTTAATCCAACCAATTCACTTTTTACATAAACCTAACCTTCCAAACATATAATAAATAAAATCTCACCTCACAGAGTCATATGCTTTTGCATAATCTACTTTGAGATAAACACAATTTTCCTTCTTTCTCCTTATATCCTCAATCGACTCATTAGCCACCAACACACTATCCAATAGTCCCTTCTAATTGATTATGTATATAAAGTCTATAACATAATTGATTATATTAAATATTTGATAAAAAAAAATAAAATAAATTATTATTATTATTTAATTTATATTTATTATTATTATTTTAAAAATTTATTTTAATTAATATTATTCTTTATAATTTTATTATTATTTTATAAATTATTTTTTTAAATATTATTATTATTTTAATGTTTAAATATTTATATTATCATTATTTAATTTTAAAATAAATATATAAATTAATTAATTAGTTTTTTTAAATATAAGAATAAATTTGTAATCTTAATATTTTATTAATTAAAATTTCAATCAGACTCATCACATCACTTACAAACTTATTATATTTATGAAAATTTTCCATTTTTCAAGAATGATAAGAAACTCATATTTTTCAAAAAAATAATTTTTCAAAGGTATTGGAAATAATTACAAAATTTTAATTATCTCAAATCTACACAAAAAATACTTCATATTTCATTATTCAATTATTTTTAAAGACAAAGATAAATTTGTAAACTTACACTTTACACTTTAAAAAAAAGTCAAAATTTACTCACAATCATTTCATCACTCACAAACTTTGATAAATTGTCCTCACTTTCCTCTCACACTCACTCTAATATATCTTAATCCAAACATACTCACTTTCTTCACATTTTTCTTTCAAATTTTCACATATCCACTTCCTCAAATTCTTACACATCCCTTTTCCAATCCAAACACACATTTAGCCTTTGCTCGAAACAAAGATGAAGATTGTCATGAATTAAAAGGAGATCCATTCCTAATTACCTTTTGTATAAAATAAATCAATTAAAAAATGATCGAGTTAATGAACATAAATGAATCAATAAATAAAAAATATCAAATTAAAACATGTCTACCACACGAACATTTATTCACTTTGAAACATTAGTGTAGATAAATAAATTAATATATAACCAAACAAATGAAAAGTTAAATAAGAATAAAGATATCTAATGTCTCTTTGTTTTTCCTTTTTGAGAAACATATGACACCTTTTCTATTTATTTTCCTTCACAAAAACTTTTTTAACTAACACCTAAATAATTGAATCCTCACTTTACAAAGATCATCCAATACCTTCATTTTTTTTTTCCTTTTTAACAACAAAAACTAAACAAATTAAAAGAAGAAATAATCAAAGAGGAGAAAATGTAAAAAATTACCCAAGTCCAATTGATGACCTGCTCAAACCAATATTCTTCAGAATATGCATCAAATGAATCTCTGTTCCTACTGATATTATGTAAACATCAAGTTCTTCCAAAAACAAGAAATGAAGATGAAGAGATTTCCGAATACATGCTGCCACCAAAATGCTTCTTCCCCTCCAAATTGCGTTGAAACCAAACCATTCGAAAATACATATACCATCATGAAACTTGGAGTTGAAACTTGAAACATGAAATATGGAACTTGAAACACGTTAAACATGGTGTTGAAACTTCAAACATGGAATGTCACAGTTGTTGTTGGTGTAGCGTAAACGTGTTGCTGGATTATGGTGAAGGTGAGAGATGGTGTTGGGGTCACACACACACAAAACTATATATATGATAAAGTTCTTTGGAGTTTGTATTTGGCATCTACGTAAGAGATAGAGTGAGTATATTTAGAATTCAAGAATACTCTTTTATATAATTCAAATAAGATAATATTAGTATAAATTAAAAAAAAAACATTATTAGAATTTGAATTCGAGACTTGGCGAAACTAATTAGGTTGAAGGTAAAGAAAAAAAAAATGAATATTTGTTTTTTCATATTGTATTTCTACGCCTTATGTATTCATATTGTATATACGGCTTATGTATGTTAGTAAAGATTCTAGTTTCGTTCTCTAAGGCTTCATTCTACAATTTTCTTGAACTTTTTTCTACAAGAGTAATCATGACCTGATTAATAGAGTAAAATATGTTTTTTTTTTCTGACTAAAATTCTCTAAATTCAATTTTAGTTTTCGAAATATCTTTATTTTAGTTTGCTTAAAATGAAAAATGTGTTTTTTAATCCAAATGTCTAATTGAGAGTTCTATATATGCAGAAATTTGGACTTGAGAGAACCTTTTTAAATAAGATTAATGTAAAAAAAAAACTATAATATTTTTTACTAGAAAAAAAATCTTTATTAATGTTTTCCAAATATGTTATTGTAATATTTCATTCTATAAGTCATTCAAACTTACCTCAAAACGTTTCGGGCAATCATAGACCCAATTAAAGAATTTTTAACTTTGAGAAATTTTTTCAAGTTAGTTGTTATTGATATAATTAATGATTGTTGGGTATAAAGGTAGGAGCAATTGGTTTGGGCTGACTAAACACTATGTTTAGTGAGTGAGCTTAATCATTGTGTCCTTTTTATAATTTCTATTTAAAGAGATCATTGTACTTGTAATTGGGGTGCAACAGGACATAATGAAAACCTAATAATTGTTCGTGTGGATGTAGGTTGCAGTTTCCGACCGAACCACGTTAAATCATGTGTTGTTTATTTTCTGCAGTTGATTCGTGATTATGTGTGTTGCTTCCGTGTACGATTTTCCCATCAAGTGGTATCAGAGCTTGGTTCGTTTACACACTAGAGATCCGATCAACAGAAATTAATCAACGAGACGTGAAAATTGCGGCTGCAGCGACATCTCAAAGCTAGGGTTTCACAGGGGCGGCAATGGCATCCCGAAGCTAGGGTTTCACAGAGGCGACAATAGCGTTCCAAAGCTAGGGTTTCGCAGAGGTTGCAGCGGCGTCCCAAAGTTAAGGTTTCACAGTGGCCCAAGATTCGCACAACCCAGACCTACGACTCGCGGCATCTGCGCGTAATAGGCGGTGCGACGTGCAGTGGTGTGGGTTGCGACAAGAGTGGTGGCGGCTCGCGACGTTGTGCAGGTGGCTTGCTCGTAGTAGGGCCGTGTCTAGGCAGTGCGACGGAGTGCGCCAGTGCGGCGACGAATAGGTGCAGGTGCTTGCGGTGAGCGAGACGGCACGGAGGTGCAGTGCGATGGCAGTAACGGAGGACGCAGGGTGGCACGTGCATTTTTTCTGCTGGTGCAGCAGTGACGGTGCGGTGCTAGGCATAGGATGTGGTTGTTTTTCGCTGCGGCACGGAGTTATGACAGTTCAGTTACTGAGCACATCAATATTCGATCTTAGCCAGACTTACGTCAGTGGGCATTAAGTTCAATGATGAAGTTCAAGCTTTACTATTGCTATTGTCTTTGTCTGACAGTTGGTTCGGAACGGTTACCGTAGTTACCAGTTCAGCGGGATCCGATGGATTCACTTTAGAGAAGATTTGTGATCTCATTCTTGGCGAGGATGTCCAAAGAATGAGTTCTGGGAATTATCTAGTGAATCGCTATATGTCATCAGAGCTAAGAAAAATATCAGAGATAGTGGGAGCAAGAACAAAGGAAGGAGTCAGTCAAAGACTCGGGATTGCTCAAGTGTAACATGTTGAAACTGCAAGGAGGTGGGGCATTTCAGGAATCAATGCCCAAATGATAAACAAGTCAACATTGCAGAAGACTTCGCGGACGAGAACCTTTTAGTCTATTGCGCGGATAGCAGTGTGGATTCCTAACTCATAGATTTTGGTGCTTCATTTCATGCTACCCACAGTAAAGCATTGCAGAATCTAGTTATTGGAGACTTTAGAAAGGTAAGACTAGCAGACAACAGAACTCTCGATGTTACGGGCATGGGTGACATAGTGTTGAAGAAACCAGTTGGTTTTTGGACTTTTGAAGGATGTCAGAGTTGTTCCAAGCTTGATGAAAAGTTTGGTTTCTGTTAGGCAGTTGGACGAACAGGGACATGAAGTGAAGTTTGGAAATCAACAGTGGAAGGTCGTCAAGGGAAATCTTGTCATGGCCTGTGGAAGAAAGAGAGGTTCGTTGTATATGGTCGGATTACCATATGGGGGAGTGACCATCCCAGTTCAGAAGATAAACAAAGTCTGGATCACAGAATCTCGTGGGCAGAAGAGGGTTGTCTTTACAAGAGAGAAACTCAGAGCCACAAGTCAGATTCAGGATGAACGAGCATGGAAAGGTTCAGGTAGACCAGTCAAAAGTACTTATGGCAGTGAGAGCATGGGTCGTGCTTCAACTGAGGTTCCTAGACGACAGTGGGTTAGGAGGACCAGTATTCCAACTGTTGAAACATCTCCAGAAAATTTCTTGTTGAGTATGGAGTATGTTTGTTCTCAGGCTATTTTAGGATCCGGTAGTTCCTGTAAGTAGGAGCCGATAGGAACAGAGAACGAGTAAGTGATTGACGTGTTGAAACTCAGGAGAGTTTTAACGAAGTCTTCAAAATGATTAAGAAGGCTGGTGGCAACTAGAGGTGGAACATTGAGTTCTGTCGACAGATTACAGAAGTACATGTACACAGTTGAAGCACAAGTGAACATTGTTCCGTGACTTCAAGTGGGAGATTTTGGGTACGAAGTCAAGACCAATTGGGTTGGGCTGACTAGACACCATGTTTAGTGAGTGGACTTAATCATTGTACACATTTGAAGTGCAGGTAAACATTGTTTCGTGGCTTCAAGTGGGAGATTGTTGGGTAAAAGCCAGGACCAATTGGGTTGGGCTGACTAGACACCATGTTTAGTGAGTGGGCTTAATCATTATGTCCCTTTTATAATCTATATTTAAAGAGATCATTGCACTTGTAATTGGGGTGCAACAGGACAAAATGAAAACCTAATAATTTCCCGTGTTGATGTAGGTTGCAGTTGGCGACCGAACCATGTTAAATCTTGTGTTGTTTATTTTCTGCAGTTGATTCGTGATTAAGTGTGTTGCTTCCGCGGGCGTTTTTCCCATCAAATAATGCTCCATATATATAATGGATGTATTTGGAAATCCTTTTATTAGGTTTAATACCACTAAAAGAAAATATTTAAATAGAGACTAATTTTAGAGATAAAAAATAATTAGCCACTATATTAACCAAATTAGACACTATTTAAGAAACTAAAAAAATTATTGATATATAAAGTAGATTTATTATTAATAAATAGTTTCTAAATTTGGTATCTATTTAGTTACCAAAATTTTAGCTACCAACTTTAGAATCTAATTAGTTAGTAGCAATAACCGTGACAACAACGTATGCAGTTCTACAATTTAGTTATTCCACTCATGTCAATGCTCAAAGTGTACAGGGCTGAGGTTTTCATCTATAATCTGTATGTGGTGCGGATGACTCTTGGTTGGAGGACGATTATGGGTATAAAGTCTCAGGAAGTATTTGACTTTTTCTAAAGTGGGGGTGGCTAGCGAATGTCTTGACAATTTGGAATTGAAAGGTGTGGTTCATCTTACAATGACCCTTTTGCTTTCCTTTGTCATATGGTTTTGATTGCTACATTTTCTTCTTTTTCTTGGTCGTATTTTTCGTGCATCCTTGAAGGTAGCCAAATTGGTAAAGCACATGTCCCACACTCCAAAGCAAACCAAAATCATTCATAAAATTCAAAGGGTTATTGAAGGAGTGGCGACTATGGCGATGTAGGTGACTTTGAGAAGAGATGAGAGAAAAAGGTTAGGGTTTTGAGAAGTTAGGTTGAGGGTGAGAATGAAGCTATGATAGGGAAGAATGGAAGGAGGGAAGAGAAGAGTGTTGGAATAATCTGGATTACACGTGGAGACATATGTACACCATTGTGTCACTCTCTGTGGCACATCATCACCACTTAACACCATTTATGTCAATTTAACATAAGGGACCATATTGCAAACTTTAAAGAAACCTTAGAACAAAATTAATTTTAAAAGCCTATACGAAAAAGTGACTTTTTTTCCTAAACCTACATGCAAGTATGTGCACCCCATCCAACAGAGTTGACTTCCAAAGGCTTTGAGCTCCAGCAACATAAATAAAAATAACCCCTTGCCAGTTCCAAACCAAAGCATTGCCGCTCCCATATGCTGACCATATGGTCATCAATATGTTTAAAAACATCGGGGTCATTTGCTAGATTTTAAATACGCAATCAAATTCATGCATCAGTCAGAATAGAAAAATTTGTACTGGGCAATTTATGATTTACTCATGCCCAAGCTTTTGTTTGTGCCACATTGAAGATTTCTATCGGTCCACCACTGCACCATTAAAAATCACTTTCTTTCTATACATGGTTCCAGATTTCCCATATCACTGCTATCCACATACATTTGCACATATTATTACCATTGCTATTTAAACCTATAAGATCGTTCTGAACAAAATGTTGTTCTGCCTTATTAATATGGACAAATGCCTTTCCAACCCACAAATCACATAGATTTCATACCTTAGAAGTAATCTTACAGGTAAAGAACAAGTTATTTACATTCTCCTATTGAAAACCACTCATAACATATATTCCATTACCAACCTCAATACCACTAATCAATAAGTTATCAGAGGTTGTACTTTCTCATTCTATGACTTGCCATGGAAAAATTGGGCTGAGGAAAGTGCCTTTGTTTTCTAGAATAGGTCAAAATTAAACTGTTGTTGCTCATTTGTTTAGGAGGTTAAGGGGTGCACACTTTAACCAATTTATTATTTTGTGGATTACAAAAATTACTAATAGAGTTGGGTGCATGTGGTTGCAATAATGTGGGAGATTTAAAGACAGAGAAATAATATAGTTTTTAACGGTGCTAGTTCTTCCTTGCTTGATCAGTTGAAATCATTCTCTTAACTTATTGTAAAAAACCAAACAACGACTTTTTCCTACTCTTGTTGGTGCATTGATCTAATTAAGTAGTTGTCTAAATCTTATTAAAAATAACTTCTCTTATATGTTTTAAGTTGTGCAATCATGTTCTTTTACTTTTATAGTATGATGTGCACCTTAGTTTGATGGTTGGAATGGGGGTTTTAGTGCTTGGAGGTTCATATTTTGGTGTTAATAATAATATAATTGATAGATTTTAATTTGTGTCCAGTTGTCGATAAATTTTATCGATAGATATCGATTCACGTTAAATTCTTTTTTAATTTTTAATCCATCGATAAAATTTGTTGATAATTATCAATGAACACAAATATATTCGACAATTACTGAGAATATTATACACAGGTTCAAATATTTTATTCTCAGCCTAAGGCAAAACCTAAATGGTTTTGCAGTATATAAAACCCTACTCACTCTATTTGCTTAATATATTTTATATTTAAAAAATATTTTAGTGACATAATTAATTTTATGAAGTTTCACTTCTCTCTCTATCTATCTATCTATATATATCTATCTATATATATATATATATATATATATATATAAATTGTTTAAAATTCTGTTTTTAGTCCTTATAATAAAATTTCAGTTTAATTAAATTTTCTAACATCTCAATATTAATCCTCATGAATTAAAAAAAAAATATTTTAGTTCTCATAATTCAAAAGTTTATATTACAACCTTTATAAATGAATATAGTTTAATATAATATATTAAAACAGTATTAAAGAAAAAGATAGCATAATATTTTCACAAGTTCATAATATTTTATTATCGGTACAAGAGAATGAAATGAGTTGTGAATGAATTTATGTTTGTTCTTGTTGAATTTGAAAGATTAATGATAACGTTAAGCAATTCATTAACACAATATATCAATATATATTTTAAAATAAATAATTTATTGTAGATATAAATAATATCATAATAAATAGTATGCACATCATAGCCTTCGTTGGAAAAAAAAACATATGCACAAAATGAAAGTTTAAATTTTAGATGCTAAAATAAAACTTTGAAAAATTCGAGGAGATGAAATAAAAATGTAACACTTAATGTTGAAATGAAACTTTATTAGTGAAATTTTTGGAGGGACTAAAATAGGATAAAAAATTTGAAAAATTATTTAGTGTCTAACACTTTCTTTTCTTTTCGTATAATATTCGCATCAACTTCAACATGCACATTGATGTAGGTATGTGTACACTTAGTATTGGTATCAAATAAAATTCTCTTTAAAGGAAAAATATAAAGGTGAAAAAAATAAATCCTTTAAGTAACGTTAGACACGTGAGAGAACATGATGAAGTTAGTTGACAAAATACCTTATTCCTAAAATTTAAGGGGAAAAAATCTTAAGAAAAACATTTTTTAAAAAGATTAGACCTTGATATCAAGAATAAAATAAAATTATTTCTATCTCAACTTTTTTTTCTAATCGGTAAAAAATTAATAAATTAAAAAAACATGAAACACTTAAAAGGGTATTTCAACCTTTAATATAAAAAAAATTAATAAACTATCTAGACTTTAGTCATAGTTATTTTCTAAACTAGACAAAAGCATACTACAATTAGTGATAAAATCAAGTCTTAAAGAAGGGATACAAATAAAACCTTACATTGCGTACTCAAGAACTCTCCACTACCCTCTACACACCCTACTGTTGGAATCATTCCAAACATAAATAAAAGCAAATCATTCATTAAAATGCCTCAAGACAACCCAAATATGCAAGTGTGGGACATGTTTATTCAAATAAATATTGTTAATATGAATTATCGCATTTGAGATATCATCCTTAATTTACATAACATCTTAAGAGAATGGATTTTTGGGTGTTCTTCTCATAGTTCAATTTTTTAGTATTTATAGATATATCACTACAAGAAAATCACAAAATATAAACTAATTAATAATTACTTAATATAGCAACTAAATTAGACACTATTTTATAAATTAAAAAGTTATTGATATTTAAAGTAGTTTCTATTATTAATAAAACTTTATAAAGTGGTTTCTATATTGATATCTAACATTAGCTATCAAGGTTTTATCTACTAATTATTTTAGATTCTAAAGTAGTCATTGTAGTGACTACAAATACTACTTTAGAATTTAAAATAGTTGATAGCTAAAACATTGGTAGCTAATATTAAAGAAACTAGTTTATAACTTTTTATTAATAATAGAAACTATTATTTTAGACATCAATAATTTTTTTAGTTTATAATTTTTTTTATCGATAAAGAATAACATGAATAACTTAAGACATTTTAGAGATGTTCAAACCATAAACCTTAAACTCTTATAAAAATAACAACCTTTAATAACAAAGGCCAAAGACACGTCAATTTCTAGTTCAAAAAATTATAATAATAAATCCCATTTTGTGATTACTCTTATCTTGGGTTAATCTATTTTGGTGTCTAAAATTACTTTTTATTTAATTATTTTTTTTAGTGTCTGATGTGAAAGATATTTTAGGATTATTTTTTTATATTTAGGATATGAACATATTAAAATGAGAAAATAAGTTAAATGTATTTATACATGGTGTGGAGAAATAATAATTTTTTTTTTCTGTTGTTTATATTGAAATGGAAGAGAATAAGTGGATATCTACAAATTTTGATATTGATTTTTTCCCTGTGTAACGTGCATTGGTGAGCTGTGTTGAGTCGTTATTACTGTGCATTGTTGTGTTTTCTTGTGAAAAGAGTGATTGTGAAAGTGCTTAAGGGTTCTTGTGCCCTGTGAAATCCATGTCCTTAAGTGAATGGTTTTATTTGAAGAAAGAGACAGCATTAGAATATTTAATATGTAGCCAAAGTTGCCTAAGAAATTTAATATTTCTTATTAGGGTTAGGGTTTTTAAAATTTATGTTTTTTGTATGAAAATAAAGGAACACGACAGTGCCCTCGATCTATGCATGGCAACCAAAATTGGACCAGAATTTTATTACTCCAATCCCCATTCCAGAATAGATGACTTTCAAAACTATAAATTTAACTTATTTTATGGAGTTTTCGGTGGAAAACAAAACATGTGATAATCTCCATTTTTTTTCAAAAATTTAATTAATTAATTAACTCTTTTAAGTAAATTAAATATATTAATTTATTAATTACATTCTAATTTAAATTATACAGATATAGAAATATATCCCTACAAGAAAATCATGAAATAGAAACTAATTTTTTAGAAACAAAAAATAATTAGTTGTTATAGTGATTAAATTAGAGACTATTTTAGAGATTAAAAAAATTTTGTTTCTAAATTAGTTTCTATTATTGTTAAATGGTTTTTAAATTGATGTTTAATTAGCAACCAAAGTTTTTGCTACCAAATTTAGAATCTAAATAATTGGTAGCAAAAACCTTAGTTGCTAATTAGATACCATTCTAGAAACTATTTAACAATAATAGAAATTAATTTAGAAAAAAATTGTTTAGTCTCTAAAGTAATATCTAATTTAGTCACTATAACAACTAATTATTTTTTATTTCTAAAAATTGGTTTCTATTTCATGATTTCCTCGTAGTATATAAAATCAATTTAGTTATTTAATTATTCTAATAATTAGTTTATATTTATAATATTATAAAATTATGAAAACAAAATCCTAATTAATATATATATATATATAACATTTACTATATAATGGGGTTTAATGGTGTTTGGATCGTATACTTTAAAGCCACGTGAACAAAAGATGAGGACATGAACAAAAGAAATACATATAAATAGTAGAAATATTTATTTTTTGTCTGGAAAGTTCTTGTGGATATTTCATGTATAGTGTTAACAATTCACTGAACTTTTGTTTTTATTAACAATAAAATAGAATAAATGAGAGTATTCAACTCATATATAAAAATACCTCTAACAAGATAATTTTTTTTCTAACAAAATAAATATATAAGCAGATATTACACACTAAGAAACAGAGTTAAATGATATTCAATCATGAACTATTTCTTACCAAAACTAGATACTGCAAAGGGTTGTTATGAAGGAGGGTTATTATGAAGTACTCATTCTTCACACACACATATATATATTAAATGTCTTTTTGCTAGAAACTATACTTTTTCCATTCAGTTATATTTTTTCTTTATAAATATAAATATATATATATATATATATATGCTATATTTTATACACATACCTTTTAATTATCAAACTAATATATAAAAAAAGATTAATAAAATTTACTTCTTGTTGGTTGTGATAATTAATTTTTTACAGGATGAATTTGCAACTTTTATTTCTTTGTACATGTAATAGTAATATTGTGTACAATAGTACTTCGTTGTTCATTTGCATAAATTTGTCAGACACTATATGCTATATGTTGATTGTTGTTTTTAGAAGAAATAAGGACAGTGATGAGTTGTGTTATTTTAACTTTGAATAATGAAAACGAAAATGATTCATAAAAGAAGTTAGTAATTTGTAATTTTTTAATCAACATTCTAAAACTAAATTATAACTTTCCAAATAAAATAAAAATAAATTTTAAATTTGTTTCCTAATTGAATACACTTAAATAAATGAGTTTCATTTGTAAAACAAATAATATTTGCTGCCAAAAAAAAGATTTCTTATATATATATATATATATATATATATATATATATATAAAAGATTAACTTACTATATTCTTCACTATAACACTCATTATTGTTTACACTACTCTATCATGTCACGTATGATATTGCAAAAATCATTCTAAATTGCATTATAAATATTATTTAACTTTCTTAAATCTTTAACACATTATATATTTCCTTTAAAATGAAATTTAGATAAAAAAAAAGTGATATTATATTTTAGAAAAATTAAAAAAAATATTTAAAGAAGTCCAAATCAAAGTTCACTCATTTTATTGGATAAAACAATAATGTTAAATTTTAGAAGATAATAGTAGGATGGTTAAATGATGTTTTAGGTTGTTGGTTGGATTCTTAGTTGGTAGTTGGTTGCTGGGTGTTATGTTTTGTTATGTTGTCGATAGGAGGTTTTTGCAGAGTTAGAGAGAGATTAAGTATTTTTCTTTTTCGATTTAATTTGTATAAGAGTTAGATCATCTTTGAAGTAATTCACATTTATTCATTTTTTCTTGTTGATAAAAAAAGATAAAAATTATTATTTCACAAAAATTAAAATTGAAACTCACATATTTTAAAAAATATTTATGTCAAAATAATAATAATGGATTTTTTATTTATTTTATTTTTATAAAAATTTGACGTTAGGCATTACTATGTAACTTGACATCTCAGATAGGTTGACACCTCAAGTAACAACAATCATTTGTCATCACATGAAAAAAGTCTTTATTTATTTATTTATTTTTGTTATTTTATTCTTTTATTTTTTATTTTTAAAAAAAATCATTCCTTTTACTTTTCAATAGAAAATTTAGATGTCCACACAATATTTATACGTCATTATATGGCTTGAAATTTATAGTTCTTATTTCACGTAAATAAAAATGACGTTGAATCATTGTGTAAATGTAGGGACTACTATACTACTAGTCTCATTTTTTAAATTTGTGAATATATAGATTTTATTTACTGATAAAAAAAAAGTCTCACACAAGAAATCTCCAATAAAAAGTTTGTATTAAGAGCGAACTTTTGGTTCATAAAAAATAAAAATAAAAAATAAATATATACTATTAATTTACATTCAAACCCTTGATTAAGAAGATAAATATGCATTATTTATCATTTTTTATATTTATGTGTTCATTAAATTGTTTTAATTTTTAATCATTTATGATGGTACGATGACGACTTACAATTCCAAATTTTCACAATAATAATTTTTTTTATTTGCTACACCTTTCTTTTTGTCTCTTTATATATATATATATATATATATATATATATATAAATAAAGGGTATATGTTGTGATATTATAACACAAATATATCTCCTTAAATGAATGCGTTTTTTGAGACTAAATGTAGATTTTTTTAAGTGGCTATCTTTATATTTCTCATTGTCCAAAAAAACCAAGAGTTCTCTCTTTTATACGTTTCCTATATATATATATATATATATATATATATATATATATATTGAAATATATAATAAAAACACTAAGTTATATATTATAAAAAAAATAAGAACAATAAATATACATCATATAAGTAAATTTTAATAGTTAAGATTAAACGTTAAATAAATGTATATTGAACTTAGAAGAAGGGCTCGTACAAAATAGTGAAATAACATTCATAAAGCTTTTAGTTTTGACACTTGATGTAAGATCTAGATCGATTCTTATTTTACATAATAACTAAGATTTATGTATATGATTAAGATTGATAGTTTTTGTAATAATCATTTTTGAAAATGATATATACAGCTAATACAATTTCTAACTAGTTGATAACATGAAAATCTCTATATATATAATTATATTGAACTCTTAAGTTATATACGTATAAACATTCTTTTCAAGTGGTCCTAATTGTAATGCACACAATTCACATTGTAAGAAAGTATTTAGTAAAAAGTTGTGACTACTTTCTAATCTTTTTTTTACTTGCATGGTGAAAAAAAAATCTATAAATACCCTCTAGATTTTGAGATGAATACTCATTCTCTCTTCAACTTCTCTTGTTGTGAAACACATTTAGATAATGTCTCTATTTTCCTTATTCTGTTTGGTGCTTGTTAGCCAATTGATGGCTGGATTCAGTTCATCAATACCACCTCCATCCTATGGAGATCATTTATCTGTTCTCAGCATAGATGGTGGTGGTATCAGGGGGATTATTCCTGCAAGTGTTCTTGATTACTTAGACAAGGCTCTTAAGGTTCTAGATCTATTTATTTGTGTTTTTTAGTGTTGCAAAAGGTTTTTCATAGCTTAATATATACATAATCTTGTATATCTATTAGTTAATATGTTTCTTTATACATTCATAAAGCTCATAACAAATTCAACTGTACAAAGTACTGAATAACTTCAATCTGTTGTTGCACTATACTTATTTTTTTTGGTTCTTGGGGTTACTCCAAGTAGGGTAAAATGATTTTGTGTACTTTCTCATAGAGTGAAAAAAAAAGAGAGAGAATGGAAGAGAAGAAAGAAAAATGAGATAATTTTTTTTATCAGCAAATGGATATGATGGAAAAATCTAAGAAGGTTAAAAAAATATTAAATAAGTTGTTAATTATATAGTTTTTATTGTATAAATTTGAATGTTTCATATTCTCTCTATGAACAATGTTTATAGATTGTAAGTTTTCCTCAAGTTTTTGGTTTATGAAACCAAGGTTAAGAGCAGGTAATCAATTTATCAATATGTCTATGAAGGATAAGAGTCTTTTTAGTAGTTTCTTTGAAACTTTTGTACTAAAATACACATGAAGTTTTTTTTTTTTTTCCTTTGTTGATAAAGAAAATGTTCATAGATCTAGTGAAAAAACATTACCCGAATACATAAATTGTAACATTTGAGTTTTGTGTTGAGTTGCAGGCAAAGGATCCAACAACATCATTGGCACATTACTTTGATGTGATATCAGGAACAAGTACTGGTGGACTCATGACTGCTATGTTAGCAGCACCAGACTCACCTGATTCCAATCAACCTCTCTTCACTCCATCAGAAGTAGTAAAGTTCTACAAGAAATATGGCCCTGAAATATTTAAATCTAGGTATAATTATCAAGCTCATGAAGATTGAGTTAACATACTCATAAAAACTGTTTGAGACATGTTAGATCATGATAACTGAATTCTTAACCTAGAAGTGTAAGATTTTGAACAAGTAAAAATGGTTGTTGAGTAATTATTACCTTTGCTGAAACATTTGAGTTCTTGTGATGCCAAAAAAACCATGCAGACCTTGGTATGATCCTAACAAATGTCCCAAGTATGATGGAGTGTTCTTGAGAAATATAACTCGTCAGATATTGAAAGATACACGACTGAATCAAACGTTGACGAACGTGGTTATACCATCTTTCGATGAGAAGAAAATCAACCCAGTTGTGTTCTCAAACTTCAAGGTTAGTAGAGATTGTATAATGTTATTTGAACCTTATAGTTTGAGTTTCATACAAATCTTGAAGGGAAAAGAGAGAAAAGAATAAGTAAAAGAAAATGAGTGATTTGATAAAGAAAGATTTGTAAGGTATTGTTATATGAATAACTTGTTTGTGGTGTTTTGATGATGCAGCTGAAGACAGAAACTTATCTGAATGCCAAACTCTCAGATATATGCTTAGCCACTTCAGCTGCACCTACTTTTCTGCCACCCCACCAATTTGTGAATGATGGTGTTGAATTTGATATGATTGATGGAGCTATGGCTGCTAATAATCCAGTAATTCATTTTCACTGTCTCAAACTTCCACAAATACTTACTTCATTATCTCCTAAATTATTCTCTCAATTAACTAAAATATGATTTTATCCTAAAGACTATTATTACAAGAAAAACATTAAATATAAATTAATTTAAAAAAAAATTATTTGTTATATTAATTAAACTAGATATTAATTTAGAAACTAACAAATTATTTTTTTATATCTAGTTAGTTACTAAGATTTTAGTTATCAAATAAGATATCAATCTAGAAACTATTTATTAATGATAAAAATTAATTTAGATATCCATCAGTCTCTAAATTAGTATTTAATTTAATTAATATAACAATTAATTATTTTTTTTCTCTCTATAATTGATTTATATATTTAATGATGTCTTACTAATGTAGTATAGTAATTAACATATTTCTTTTAAATAGTATAAGTGACTATGAACTAAATACTAATTTGAAAGGTTGCATTCAGAATTAATTGGCATGCATATATGAAGATATATATGATCTATGAGAAGTTTGGGGAGATGAAATGAAATTTGATGACAGGCTATGGTGGCTGTGAGTGAAGTGATACAACACACTGATGAGGAGAAAGAAATCCTGTTGCTGTCATTAGGAACTGGAACAACAAAAAGTAGCAAGTTAAATGGCATTTTTGATGGTGTTTGTCAAATTGGATGGCTAATTAACAGCATTGATGTTGTTAGTGAGGCTTTATACAGTACAAACATGATCCATTACTACCTTGCCACAGTTTTCCCTGGTCTCTTGCCTCAGGATAACTATCTTCGAATTGAGGTATATAATATATAACAGTTCTGAAACTGATTTCAAATTTCAAAGAGCTTTCTGAGCACAGGTAGAAATTGAATCTATATATTTTGATGATGCATATGTAATGACAGGAGTATAACCTTGATCCATCACTGGAAGCAATGGATGATGCCTCACCAAAAAACATGGATAAGCTTGAGAAGACAGGAAAGAACTTGTTGAACCAAAACGTTTTCAGGATAAACATTAATAGTTTTGCCCCAGTTCAACTCAACCAAACAAATGCTCAAGCTCTTGACAGGTGCGTACACAGAAAGCTAGATGATAAACCTGCATAACTTGGAAGATGCAGAAAGAAACTCCATTGTTGGGGTTGGTTTTGAGTTAAAAAGAAGTTATACTATTACAAAGTATACTAAAAAAAATGACCTAATTATTTATCCATCATTGAATGCTAACTGAGAGAAAAAAATTGTTTTTCTTTTTCAATTTTGATGAAGGTTTGCTGAGAAACTGTATGCTGAGAGGCAGTTGCGTCTGAAAAGGAAATCTATGGAAATGGGAGGAAGACCATTCATTGGAACTGTTAAAGCCAATTCCAACCGAATCTCAGCAACTTAAGCATTATGAATGAATGACTTGTATGAATAAATGTCACTATGATGACCTTTTGTTATGCTGTGTGTTTCTGTCATGTTTTCTGCAATAAGGTTCAATGCTTTAGGGTTCTATGTGACTCCTCATTGCAAGGGCCATTGTTCAACCATTATGGTTAAATAAATGCTTTTGAATTCTATGTATTTCCTACTTATCAATGAATGATATTTCATAATTGATTTCTTGTTTATTGCTTTCCTTTTATGTCACTTTTTCATTATTTATATTCTCAGGATACTTTTCATTTTTTTATCGATAACAAATAAATTAAAGTATATAAAAACCAACACGATTATAGGTAAAAAAAACCAACAATTTTTTTTTAGAAAAAACATTAACTAAACCTTACCACATACGTCCTAAAATGAAACATTTATCTCATACTCAAAAGCTTTCATAAAAGCTCCTCTACCACGCCCTAATGTGAAACAGGTACTTTGCATATTTGGCTTCACAATTTTTACAGTAATATTGAAAGTAACTACTACAATTTAAAAACAGTTATACATGTTAATTGCAATAAGAAAAAGTTATTACATAATTGATAGAGTTGAAAGAAAATCGAGTATACCAATATATTCGTAAGAAAACTGAGTAAAATACGGTTATAAAAAATTGCCTTTATATATTATAAATAAAACTTATGGGTAAAAGAATTATATTAAGAAAACAATGATTACATCATAGATAAAATTGTAATAAAATTAAGTTCATGACAAGTAATTATAAATATATCCTCTTTATATATTATTAGTTAAAAAAATTGACATTTTGTGTCTTTGTATTAATAAAAAGAAAGCAAAATAATAATAATGATAATTAAAATAAATAGTGGATAATTTGTAATATGTTAATAAGTAAGTAAATAAATAAAGTTGTAAGAAAAAAAAATTAAGTATAATTAATAAAAAGACAGGTATCTCCAAAAAGATGCTATCACAATAAAATAAACAGATTTTAAGATTTTTTTTATCTGAAAAAGAATAAATGAAGTAAAATAAAAAAAATCATTTGATAACCTTATCATATTAAGAGTAAAACTCTATAAATAATAATACATAAAAAAATATTAAAATCAATGTCTCTTTATATACAGAGTTGTGTTGTGTAACACGATTGTTTCTAAAGCCAATCTAAAAAGGGGTTGTGATTGATTGTATGTCTTGTTTGTGTGGGAAGACAAAGGAGACCAGAAGACATTTGTTTTTCGAATGTAGAATAAAGTAAATTTTTTGAAGAGCATAATTGGTGGAGTGGGGGTTGACCACACTGCGATTCAGCAGTTTGCAGCTATTCTTAATTGTGAAGTGATGAAAACTCCTTTTAAATATTTGGGGATGTTCGTGGGGGGTACCAGAAGAGAGTTTCGTTATGAGATGATGTGTTAGAAAGAATAAAGAGTAGATTGGGTAGATGGAAATGTAGATTTCTTTCGCTGGTCAGGAGGGTTTTTCTTATTAAGTCGGTTCTTTCTTTTATCCCGTTGTTTTATATATCTATGTATAAGTTGCCTTCTTTTATGTCGAAGGATATTGAGAAAATATAGAGAAGATTTCTATAGAATTGGGGTTTGGAAGGGAGGAAGATCGCGTGTGTTTCTTGGAAAAAGGCTTGCGAGCCACGAGAAGCTGGTGGTCTTGGTATTTTGAACTTTAGGCTTTTCAATGTGGCTTTGTTGGGAAAATGGATTTGGCATATGGGTTCTGATAAGGGTGGTTTGTGGAAAGAGATTCTTGAGTCTAGACCTGTTAACGTGTTTGTTTATGATTAAAAACCCTTGACTTTACAAGCTTTTAGTTTGAGTAGGACGTTTGTGTGATGTTATTATGTTTATATGTTTAGTAGCTTAAGTTTGGTTGAGTAGAGTAGCTGATTGTTTCCAATTTGATTTGTAATAGGGTTGGACCACACATGAAGTGATTCATATTTATTTATTATTTTTTGCTAATAAAAAAACGAGTTGTCAAAGATAATTTTTTTTTATTTATTTTGGATGTTCCTCATTGCAAACTATTCATATATATAGAACGTGAAGGACTAACCATCTACTTCTAGGAAAAAAACTGAAGAATTTCTTGAAAATTATGCAAGAGTTACTTATTATTTTTCTCTTTAACGATCAAAAGACAAAATGTTTAAATGATTCCTAATGTTTAACTGAAATGTGATTCTATTTTGGTTTGTGTTGCGTTTACTATTAAGACTAATGTTCATTGGATGCTTCGTAATCGATGAAATACTTGTCTTAACTACTTTGGGAAAATCAGGTTTAGGGTTACTCATATTTTTCGTGAAGGAAATGCGTGTGCTGATAAGTTGGCTAATTTAGGATTTATTCATAGAGAATCTTTTCATTGGTATAATAGACTATCATCTAATTTATTCTTCTAATTCTTTATGAATAGATACCGTCTACATATGTATCGTTTTTGTTAACATATGGATTTTGGTATAATCTCCCATATTTTTGTATTCTCTTTTTTTTTATAATATATTTTTTCATGTGATGACAAATAATTATTGTTTCTTGAGGTGTCAGCATAACTGAGATGTGAAGTTGAATAATGATACCTAACCTGAAAGCTTTTATTTTTAAAAAAACATTTGATGAGAAAGAATAATTGATGCATCTTTAATAGATGTAAAAAATAAACTACCGGAATTAAATGCATACCGTTTGACAATGAAATTATTGCAAGATTCAGTATTACTATTATTTCAATTAGCTTTCATATATATATATATATATATATATATATATATTATTGTTCAATTAACTTTTATATAATTTGTAAATAAATTATTTTTTTCATAAATTAAAACTTTTTTATACCATTGACAATTTAATAATTTTTTCTTCATATACACACTCTACAAGAAAATTATTAAATAAAAATTAATTTTATAAACAAAAATAATTAATTATTTAGAAATTATTTTATAAATTAATTTTTTTTATATCTAAAATAATTTTTATTATTAATTAAAAATTATAAAATAATTTTTAAATTAATATTTAATCATATATAATAGTTTAAAGATTAATTTATAATCCAAAATAGTTATAGTTAAAACATTAATAACTAATTTAAATACTAATTTAAAAATTATTTTATAAATTTTTATTAATAATAAAAACTATTTTAAATATCAATAATTTTTATTATCTAAAATAATATCTATTTAATTAATTTTTTTTTAATTCTTTTTAATAATTTTTTTATAATAATAAAACATTAAAGCTCTACACTCCTATCAAATTTTCAATGACAAAACACACATAATTTTAATCTTTGCATTCAGGACTGCACTCCAGAACTATTCTCCACTTAGTCTAGAACATGTCTTAGTTAATTTATCTGATTTTATATTTGGGATAAGTGACTAAAGTATTATTATGTCTAAGAGTTAACACTCCTAAAATAATTTTTATTTATTAATATAAAAAAACCTGTGCTTAGATTATTTATTTTATCAGTAAATAATTAATTAAATTAAAAAATAATATTTTAGAAGTGTTCCAATCCTTATAAAACCTTGGACAATACTTTTTACATTGGTTACTTTTGCAACTTTTGTGTATCAGAAACCAAAAAAGAAACAGACTTCAAAATTACTATTCCACCCACACTTCACTTTCAGACTTCATGAGGCAAAAAGACCCACTTGGTCTTTCATTCCTTGCACAATAATCCAACCAAATTAGGATGCCTTTGAGCAGATGCGAACAAATGTTATATTATTCCTATCACACCAATCTCCATTCTAATTACACAAAGTCTTGTCACGGGTTGGTTTTGCTCTAACTATAGGGTGGACCTCTCAATGCCCACCACTGCCTAGCCTTCAAACCCCAGCAGCCCTCTAAAAGAACTATATATTGGAGAGAGCACTACAACAATTTTCACTCACAAGCTTTGTTTTGGCACCTGCTCCTGCATATCATGCCTTGCTTTTTGGTTCACCTGTGCCCTCTGGATTGTTCACCTAGTAACTCCAACCCTTAGTACCAAACCCCTAATATGTCTGCCAACCATTTCAAGACTTTTCAAACCTTTATAGCACACCTTTTCCTCACTTCCACAACTCTCAAGACCTTTCTAATGCTGTCAGAGCTCAAAAACTGACCCACACTAGAACCACCTACATCACCAACATCTTCTTATGACTCCTTTATACTTCACACCATCAGATAACCCAAAACCTAACCTCTGCATAATTGGGTCTGCAACCAGGGTATGGTAGCAGCTCTTCATCATTCTGTTATACCTTCCGTCTCTAATCTGAAAAGGAGTTCTCAGAACTCTATAGGTGTTTGGCAAAAAAAGAAAACCATCTACTCCTGTGGCATACCAGCTACCTACACTCACTACAGGCCTAACTCCAGAATTTTCTCCATGACCAAAGCAATCCCTGATATTACTTAGACACTGCTTAGAATCTGCTCACCAAAAACCAGACCAGAACATTACACAGTAGAAAAAAGAACCACCTAAACTCCACCTTATCCATGGTTTTATGTTGTTTTCCTTTAAAGTGTTTCTACAGGACCTCATTTCTGGTTTTGCTAGCAGCACCTCTGACCACTCCTTTCCACCCTTACCAGCTTATCAGAAATACTCTACTTGAATAATATCTTCCAGTGCATCCATTCAGAATATTCAACTAACCTCAGAACCTTTGAGTCAACAAAAAACTATTCTGCTGGTACAACATTATGCCCTTCTCAGGGGGCAAAACCAGAAGGAGCGGAGCAATTCACCTCTCCCAACATACCTTGTTGGGACCCCTGGAAGACCCGAAAGAGATGCTCACTGCTTCTTTGCTAGCACTTAGTACTCCAACAAACCTTTCCTAACTGCAGGTTCTCTTGTATGCACCAATCAGCATCCAATTACTTAGAGCTTTTAATACAGATTAATGGATTAAGAACCCAATCAGCAAGAGAGTAATTAAAACATTGTCCCTTGTGCTTTAGCCATTACCATGACTTGAGCTGTGCTATCAGGAAAGTCTCTTCCACATCTACTACATCTTGTTTAAACACAATAGAGTTCCTATGTTCCCTCACTATAGTTGTCCATACTCCTTTCCACAATAGATTTTGTTTAATGCTCACTTGTGGCAAGCAAAAATTTTCAAAGTGCTTCAATAAAATATTCTGCTGAACGAACATTATACCTATCCATTTAAAACACAGTGTCCACAAACTCTGAGAAAAAGGATATTCTATGAAAATATGTTGACATGATTCTTCCTTCATTTGGCATAAGGCACGTAATATTGTGTTTAGCATCACTCCTCTCCTCCTTAAACACACTCTAGTTGAGATTCTACCTAGGAGGGCCCTCCAAGCTATGGTTATAACATTGATTTTCCACAGACTTAAACATTCCTGGTGAGGAGTTCTGACTTGCTTAGCTAAGTATTCGTATGCTGAATTGACGGTAAAGGACCTCGAATCTTCGCACCCCCACGTCAGAACATCTTTCTGTTCTCGTGACAAACTTTCCCGGGATATGTGTTGGATAAAATTGGCTTCCAACAAGGTTTCCCACTCAAATCTATCTCTCCTCCACCTTAAATTTCATCGCCATTCTGCACTATCCACTCCCCAACCTCATTCACCTTTAGACCCTAGTTTAAGGATAGTGAGAACAGCCTAGGATAAAGAGTTTTGAAACTACTATTACCAATCCATACGTCCTTCCAGAATTTCACTTTGTCACCACCTCCTAGCCCCCATGCTAGTTGCTGTTGGAACCAACCTACACCTTCTCCCTCTTTACATACTTTATGTAGGTCTCTCCATCACCATGACTGAATTTTCACTGGAGTATGCGATCAGTCTATATCCGTCCCGTATTTTGAAACCAGCAATTCCTTCCACCTCCCTTTCTCTTCCGACACAAACCGCCATCTCCATTTGGCCAGGAGAGCATAGTTGAACTTCTGAATATCCATGATCCCCAAGTCACCCTCCTCTTTCGGTTTACATACGTCTTCCCAGCTAACCCATGATATCGGCCTCTTCTCCTTCCCCCACCCCCACAAAAACTTCTGTTGAATATTGATTATGCTTTGGTAGATAGAGCCTGGCACTTTAAAAATGGAAAGGTAGAATAACAAAACCGAAGTGATAACTGATTTAATAAGACATATTTCCCTGCCAATGACAAAATCTTCCTTTCCAAACATTGAGTCTAGCTTTTAGTTTGGTTAGCACAGACTCCCAGAACTTAACATTTCGTGGGTTCCCTCCCACTTCTAAGCCCAAATACTTAAACGGGACTCTCATCCACAATTCAAGATCTTTGCATAGCTTGCCAAAGCGTTTCTGTCAGCATTTACTCCAACAATCTTAGACTTATGGAAGTTTATCTTTAGGCTTGAGGCTATCTCAAACCCCCTTAGTATCGCCTTCATGGTTACCACATTACTATGAGACTCCTCACATAGAAAAAGGGCATCATCTGTGAATTGCAGGATACTAAGCTCCACCTCCTTTCTACCAATCTTAACTCCTGACAGCAGGCTGACCTTATTAGCTTGCCTTACTAACCCAGCTAAACCTTCAACTACCACAATAAAAAGAAAAGGGGCAAGCGGGTCACCTTGCCTCAAGCCTCTTGTTGGCTTGAATTCCTCCGTTGGGCTCCCATTAACTAACACAGAAACTGTAGTCGATTCCATACATCCTCGCATCCACATAACCCACTTGCTGTGAAACCCCATCTTATGGAGCATATCATATAGAAAATCTCACCTAACTGAATCATAGGCTTTTACAAAATCCACCTTCAAGCATAAACCGCCCCTTCTAAGATCCTCTAACACTTCATTAGCCATGAGCACACTATCTAATATCCCTCTTCCCTTTAGGAATGCATATTGACTTTCGTCAACCACAGAGTTTATCACTTTCTTTATTCTACCAGCCAGCACCTTTGCAATGACTTTGTATATAGTCTTTAACTTTTGGTACCAGAGCTATGAAGGATGCATTGCATCCCTTTGGTATACTATATCCCTTTGGTATAGTACCAGAGCTATGAAGGATGCATTGCATTCCTTCCCTCCGCTGGACATACTGTTTGCACATTGGCCATATTTTCATCCACTCTTCAGAGACAAGGACTTTATCAAGCCTACTCTTAGCCGACCCATTTGCTTTAAACCACGTATATTTTTTGCCTACTATAGACAGATCCAATAACAAATTGGATTCAATAAACCCATTGAACCCATTAATCTCAGGTGTGTGGCCACTTGACGTATCTCCCTTACCACTAGAACTTTTCCTTTCCCTTCTACTTCTTATGGCATTAAAATCCCCACAAAACACCAAACCAAATCTTGAGACGCTGCTTTAATGTTAGTAAGCTCCTCTCAAAGAATTTTCTTATCTCTTAAGACGCAAGCAGAGTAGATGTTCACAATAACACACCTTCGTGTAGAATGTAGGTGATGGTCAACAGTTGCAATAAATCCCTTCCCCATGACGTGACTTTCATAACAGAACGCTTCTTTGTGTCACATGGACAACAAGCTTCCTCCTCCATTATCGCCTTCATTATGAATCCACCCAGTTCTATTGTCCCCCCACAAAGCAAAGCATCTGGCATCTGAGAACACCGTTGTTTTCATTTCTTGTAGAGACAAATTCTACTCCCTCACTTGTAATTAATTGTCTCAGATATCTGGTCTTAGTCCCTCCCCCCAAATCTCTTATGTTCAAGTTGACAATCATCATAAATAACCTTTTTTGACACCCTCCTCAAACCTCTGCATAAACTCCACATCTCTTTCTTCCATACACTGAAATTCCCACACAACCTCTTCTTCGACCCCTCGACAAGCTATTCACATGCTTTTACCCAACTCCCACAAATTTGCTGGTTCCTCCATAATTTCTGGATCCCGAAACCGTGAATTGCAATTATTTATATCCCCATCAGAAATGGTTGTTGTAAGGGTTCCAGCTTTGAAGGAGAAAGAATTCCTTACCTGGGAGGACTTTGCTCTAATTCTCACTGACCTTCGTGGGTGGGTACTAGGTTCTCCCACTTCCCACAACCCTTTCGTCATGCGCCTACGAGGTGGAGACCCATATTCATTTCCCCCTACTATGGCCTCATCTCCTGATTTTTTTCAACAAGTTTTTTGTGTCGCTGGTTTTCAGAGCCAACATTGTTTTTTTCCTCCTCACGCCTCGACCCACAAACCATGCGTAGGGGCTTTCCAACTCCCTCTTCCTTTTGGGCTAGCGAATGATTCTGCCCTTTACCATAATGGGTCGTCAGGTTTCCTTCTTGGCCCAAAGTTGTTATGGGCACACACTGGGTATTACTAACCTCCACATCCACCACTAGCATGGCCAGGTCATCCTGTTGATAGGGTCTATTGCAAAGCCTTCTTCTGAAACGCTACTTCTTCTGAGAACTTCTGGGTTACCCTTTCCTCAATTGTGAAACCCTTATCACCTTTCCTCTGACATTCTGAACCCTTTGATTTAGCTTCCGCAAATACCAAACATTTTGTTGTATGCTCATTTTGAACTCCTTCACCCATCACCTCTCCTCCAATTTGCTCACCTTCACCCGCCCCCTCTCCTCCGATCACCTCCCCTCTAGACCACCGACCCTCCTGATCCCATTTCCTGACCTCCTCACTGAACAGGCAGTTTCCTCTACATAGGTCTCCGACGAGTAGATACTATATGAGGAACCAAACCCATCGTAACTACACCTGCAAAGGCCTCTACAACCACATGGTATTTCTTCTTCAATGAGAATACTATATGCTTAGTTATTGATCCTCATACCTTTCAGCAATCTTGCATTATGATTTTTCAGTAACCGGACTTGAAGTCTAGCATACTCAAGATTTTCCTATATAAGGGTAGCTTTATCGATGGACATTAACGATGCCTTTTCACTCACCACTTTAGAGAAGCAATCCTTATTACAGAGAGTAATAGGCAGACCACAACATCTTACCCACACAATTTTTGGTCCGCTACATGATTTTCCGACCATGGATCAATTCTGTCAAAGACATTCTCGAATCATACCTTATTAAGCTTTATCATAGCCTCCAAACTCCCCCTTCCCTTGGCATGAGCATGGCTAGCTTGTCACCCAAATAACGCACTTTAATCATGCTCATACCGCCTTTCAGAAACTCTTTTTCTAGCTGGTCGAAGTCCAACTCTTCATTGAACTGGCTGATAACACTAATCTCCATCCACGGTAGGACCTGTTTTTGAGTTGAAATAACTTGTCCCTTCCACTCCTGTTGAAAGCCTTCTTTAACTATATCAGCATAAGATTTCTTCCTTTTTTTCCACCCATACCTCCTTCCTTCTCACCCTCCCTCTTTCCACTGGACCGTCTAAACCCCACCTCCTAGACCCTACATGTGCCACCGACGATGGATTCTTATTAACCCTTATCGGCACCCCACTAGGATCGGACTCATATCTCCGATATCTCGGTATGTTTACGTAGAGCTTAATGTTCCCTATATAGATTTGGTCTAACTTCTTCTCTAGACTTACCGCATTTCCCACTTCGAAGAAACAGACAAACCCAAAACACATTCCCCATTTGTTTAGCCTTCGAGCAATGAACACTTCTTTCACTCTTGCCCATTTTTGGAACACCTTGTACATGTCCAACTCTCCAAACTCATTTGGGAAGTTTGAAAAGAAGAAGGTTGTGTATTCATACTTGGGTTTGTTTAGTTTCTGCCCGGTGTCGTGACCACCGTGTCTCTGGGTGGAATGGGCTTCGCTTCCTCTCATTTCTAAGGTTATTTGCATGCTTATTATTTAGTTTTATGGTTGGAGGATAATTATAGGAGTTGCTGTCATATACAATATTATTTAATCTACACAATTTCTAAATTTTGTCTTGTATCTTATTCTCATGTGCATGCACGAGTGATATGATTCCACTAGCCAAATAGAGATGATTCTTTGACATTCTATGGAATCAATTTGAGTTGGAGATAGCTTAGGCACTTTTAATAGAATTGGATCAAGGTTCTATGTTTCAAGAACTCAC
>Ga0123342_1002721_pt1 | contig 29065 bp, 14 predicted proteins | sample Turbeawhitnodule_FD_89960 | JGI IMG/M metagenome (GOLD analysis project Ga0123342, IMG submission 89960) | Root nodule microbial communities of legume samples collected from Mexico - Turtle bean Mexico white nodule | ecosystem: Host-associated > Plants > Roots > Nodule | place: Mexico: Nepantla... | reverse complement strand
AGGTGTGCTGAAATAGGGTTTTTCAGCATTGGTTGTATTGTTCTTGTAGTGTTCAAGAACTGCTGTGTTTGTAAGTGATTGGTACTATTTTTAGTGGATTCCACCTTGGGGTAAGGTGAGACTGGACGTAGCTCTGTATGAGTGAACTAGTATAAAAACTTGCGTGCCTTTTCTTCTCATCCCTGCACTCATTTCTGGTTTTGATTAATTCTATCAAGAACTAAATCCGTTCTTTTGAAATTGAATCTGTTAATTCTGGGTTTAAGTAAAAACTGTTCTTCCTGATTCGTTAAAGCTCTCTAATCACAAACAAGGCTGTTGTATATGATGTTTTAAGTGATCTGTGAACAAACAGTCTATTCATTAAAATCTGAGAAAGAGTCATTCTCCTTAAAACCTTGTGTTGAGTGAATGTGTTTGATTTCTAAGCATAGCTGTATCCTTCATCCTCATAATATCCAGCTGATCTGATTCTGTTATAATCCTCTGTTGATCACAATTTTATATTGAACAAATTCAAATTGAGCTAGACTGTTCTGAAGAATCAATCTGTTTCATGTAAAAACAATTTGTTCTTTTTGCCTTTGATATACTGAAAATTGTGTGTTCTTGCAAAAATTTTATAAGCTCAATTCACCCCTCCCCTCTTGAACTTAGACACTAATAGACCCAACAAAATGTTGATAGATGACTGTGGATTTGACTAACATATCATCTACATAGGCTTTGACATTCTACCATGCAGGGGCGGGGAATCTTATCTATGAGCCTTTGGTACATTGCCTTATGTTTTTCAATCTCGAAGGCATAAATTTGTAGCGATGGTTAAATGTTTCAACCATGAAAGTAGTTTTCTCTTCATTCCCATGCAAATATGATTATATCATGAGTATGCATCATAAAACTAAGTAGCTCGCAACCTGATGCCCCATCCACAACTTGATTATGTCCCAACCACTAAACAATCAATGTTGGACAACATGTAAGAGTCCTTGAGACATGCTTTATTTAGATTTGTCAAATTGGTACACATTCTCCATCTGTCGAAGACTTTTTCAACCTTAAAACATTTGTAAACCCAATTAGATATTGCATTTTCTAGATTAAAATAACCTCAAATAGCTTTAGAATTTCCGTTTTTATCATCCCTTCTTCTTATGGATGGCAACAGGTCGAAGTAGGTATGGTAGAGCCTAACCATTACCCGTCTTGTAAAAAAAATTAGCCACATTACCCATCACGCTGCCTGTTGGTTATGTGTGAAAAAATACTCATGATTTTTTTTATACTTTTTTTATACTTGCATGTGTTCATGGATATCCACAAATATTTTTTAACTTTACTTTTTAATTTTAAATATTTTTTTAAAAATAAGTCTTTAAAATATAAACTCGGATAAAAAAATTAATTTTAAAGTACAATTCAAAACAAAATTTTATACTAACATATTAATGCAAAAAAATGGATCTTTCTAGAAAAAAAATTAGATGAGTTGAATCAAAATATAAGTTTTAAAAATGTAATCTTTTTTAAAATAACTTCAATTTCATAACTCCAAATAAAAAAAAATATAAAATTAAATTCTAAACAATTCTTCAATAATTATACTTATTTCACTAATAACTTTATTTTGATCACTTGATGTTTTAAAAATACTTAAATAAAATTTACTAGCAATGATCATTAGCAAGTAGCGGGTATCCTTGAGTTGGATTCCATGATACTTGTACTTGTTCCATCAACAAGTGAGTAATTAAAATACTCATACCTATTACTCACATGTATCCATTAAGGATATCCATTTAGTATTCCTTATAGATTTTCCCAACAGATATCAGTAGGTATAATTTTTTTTATCATCCCTACCTCTTCCCTTCCCCTAAACTTCTAATTGGTTTAGCTAACAAGTCCAAATCCAACAAAATAATGATTGACCATGAAAATAATTTGATATTAAGTCTTGATAGATGAACAACCTTTCTTTCAAGATGTTCATTCAGGTTAGTACCTACCTTGACCTTTTTTCTATCTTCCAATAAAATGTCCTTCAAATCTTTTGAAAGATGGGGATGTCTTTCATCAAATATCCTTCTTGGATCTAAATCCAATACATTTACTTCTTGATTGTTTTTCAACTAGGAGTAGGTGTATCAATTGCACGGGATGCCCATGTAACATATATGACTTATATGTTGATCTACTCGGTTGATGCCTATATCCTCCTGAGTAAGGATATTTTATTTTTTGGTGAATGGTAGAAATAATAACTCCCAATTTATTCAAGGAGGGGCAACCCAAAAAAGCAGTTTATGAAGACAAAGCATTCATCAATTGGTTGATGAGAAATATTTTGATTAACTCCATCGAGTCAAAGAAAATCTTTTACTTTGCATATCCTATAATTTCCACGTGATCACCTGAGAAACCTACTAGCACTCCATCAAACTACTTTAAAAAATCTTTTAGAATTTTGAGGCCAACGAAAGTATCCCAATATAGTACGTCAATCAAACTCCCTTGGTTGACCATAACCTAATGCACATTCAAACTCATCATGATCACAAATATGACTATGAGGTCATCCTCATGTGGAATTACATCTTGCAAGTCCTCATCTTGAAATGTGATGGTTGGAGTTTTAGTAAATGTTTAACTCCTAAGCGGTATATCCATTATCTTTATTGTTTCTAGGTCAAACTTAAGCACCCACCTCCAATAAAGCCTCATGCAATGGTATTGAAATTTCTTAAGAGGGGAATTTCATGCTAGTCATTACATTGATACTTCTTTTCAAATTTTGTTGAAGTTGTCATTTGCCTACCATTTCTTATACATCACCAAACTTCCATATTTGTTGGATCAAAACATAATTTTTCCGTACCATGCCCACTATTGTAATGGAAATCATATCATGCATCACGATGATGGTTGGTCAAATTATCTAATATTTTTGGAAATGTCAACAATTTTGTTACATGTACTTCCTTCAAAAATTGACATTTCATTATGTTAAGTGGCATTGGATGAAAGTCCAAACCATTCTGACTACACTCAAAAGTTCAGTAGTGTCAATGGTTAGGGGATGAACGTAAGTAGGATTTTCGCCAATCACTTCTTGAGTCTTTTGTGATGTTTATATGAAGCACTAATGTCTTTTTTCCTCTTTTTTTCTTTTTTGCCATAACTTCTCAAACCTTAATATGGAATGCAACTCGAGATCAGACACCCTTGTGCTTCGCTAGTCTTTAAATAGAAAATTCACTAAAAGGATAAGGTTGGAGTCGTTTAACAAAAGTGTTGACAAACATGGCTTCATCAAGTTGAATTTTTTTTATTGTAACATCACAAAATATCTTTATAATCTTTCAACATATTAGAGTTATGCTTGACATTAAAGATTTCACTCAACTTAGATGGTTTTGACTTATTCATTGCAAATTAGATTTCAAAAATATTTGAGAAGTCATCAAAAGACTTCACTACGCCATTCGATAAATTGTTGAACATCTTGCACCGTACACCATCAAACCTTCGCTAATTAGCATATTTGTTTGGAAGGTTTTTAGGTGATACACTAAGTCTTGCGAGTCAGTAAATTGATTAATCTTTGAAACCATGTAATTAACAATATTGGTTCATTCATGACCTCAACCAAGAAGGTTGGAAGTTGTGCTATTTAGTTTCAGGCTCAGTCAACCCTTCTTCTATTAACCACTTGTTGAAGTGTTTGTTGTAGCTTTTCATTTCTTTTACGAAGTTACTCCTAGTCTTATCGAGCCTCTTCAACTTTCTACCAAATTTCTTTTGTTTGTCCTCTCAAGTCCTCTACCATCTTCATAATTTGTTATAAACTAAGAGTATAATATTACTCATTTCAGTGAGAGTTTCTTCGTGATCCTTTTATGATTAAACCTTTATTTTCTAAAGAAAGAAAATATATGGTGGAATTAGAAACATTTTTTCCTATAATAACAAAAGTTCTACGAATTCTTTTAATATACTTAAAGTTATAACATGAAAAAATACTTTATTCTAAAATTAATGATGTAAGAATATATTGTTAGAAACTTAGAAAATTGATACAAATCCTCTCTCATCTATTAGAAGTTGTGGAAGAATTTTGTAGTTAACTAAGTTTTACCTATAAAGAATAGTTATTGATAGAGTATTACATATTTTAGTGATAAAGTTGTTATACTATGGGAAGTTCTTTAACTTTTTATTTGAGAAAAAGGAAGAAATGAAAAAGAGTGAGAAAGAAGAAGGAAGAAGGAAGAATGTTTGAGAGAAGATAAATGAGAAGAATTGATGTAGAGAGTGGGTGAAGAAAGCAGTAATGAACAGTGTGAGTGAAAACGAAGGCCCGGGAAATGCGGAAGCGAAGGAAAAAATAGCATCACATTGGTGAGAGTGGTGATGAGGACTATCATGATCCCATAATTGACCAAATGGTGGTCCCCACACCAACCAACCTCATGGGCCCCACTCCCCATCTCACGTGCTCTTGTCCCCTCTCCGCTGCGGGACCCACCCCTCTCCGTACCACTCCATTAAATCATATCACGTGCCTCCACTTTCTTTTTTCTTTCTCTTCCTTCCATAATCCAACATTTTAACAAATCAGATATAGAAATAAAAAAAAAAAAGTAAAAACAATAACTCAAATATTTAAAATGTGTTTTTAGGTCTTTTAAATTTGAAATGATTGATTTTGATTTTTAAAATTAACATTGTTACAAAATCCGATAACACAATTAACATTGAGAATGATTTTAATGGTGAAGTCCTAATTTAATTTTAAATTTTGATATTAAAGTACACCTATATTAGAAAATATTATTGTTCACTTAACTCTAATCATGACAAAAATGTTATAAGTAAATTCCTTTAAAAAAATCCATCTCTTAATCTTTTTATAAAAAACCAAATGAAACAATTTTTCTACATATAGTTAGAATAAGAGATGTTATTTTTTTTTTAAATAAAATTTAATTGAAAGTTAAGGCATTAAAAATATATTTTAACAAAAAAATTATGAAGTTTATTTTAGTTAGATGTATTATTATTATTATTATTATTAACATATATGAGATAGCTGCCATTAATTCAATATCTATAACACCGGTAGCATTAATGAATAAGAAAATTTTCTAAAATTTGGATAAAAAAGTGACCTAACTTTTAAAGTAAAACCATTTTTTTTTCTTTGAATAAGGCATTCTTAAAAGTCCTAACACCAATACCCAAGTCACCAAATAGAATGTTATCTATCCCAATAATGTATTTTTTAACCAGAAAATCAAATTCATATAAGTATATTTAAAAGAACTCAACTATTTTTCAACTACTCAAATATCTTGTTGATTCCTTCCATTAAGAGAAAATAACATATTGGTAGAAAATTAAATTAAATTTTGAGAAGTAAATATATAATTGGATAGATAATATATTGTATAATTTTTCCTATTTAAAAAATCAACAGACATTTTTATTGATTACTAGAACAAAACCTGTCTTTCTAGAAAAAAAAAATGTTTCAAGTCAAAACTCAAAATCTTATGGATATGCCAAATATGTTTTTACTTAAAAACAAAATATAGTCAAACTTGAAATTTCTTGATTCTCATTGTAATGATAGTTATCCACTTTTTAAAACATAGAAAGGAGAATCATGTGTGGTAAAGTAAAAACCAATATCTTGAGTCCATTCAAGAAATTAAACTTTTATATCCAATAATGAATATTTTAAGCACATGTATAATGGATAAGTAACAATATTATTAATTGTTTTAGCATAATTAAGATTATGGTTTAATAGGATTTTTTTTTGTTAATTATTAATATTTTATTTGGGTGATATGATGAAAAGTGAGAGAATGAAAAAAAAGGAGTAAAAATATTACAATAATGAAAAATTATTTTTATTATAATATTATTATTTTATTTATTTATTTATATATTTTTATTTTGTTAACTTGTTATATTTAAACATTAGAAAAAAGATCCATAATTAATTATATAATCGATTCTGAATGTAATTTTTAAGTGTGCTATTTGAACATTCCACTCATTTCATAGGATAAAGTTTCTCTTCAACTTTTTCACTGCTTCCTCATACATTATAGTAATGGCAACCCCACTTAACCAAGTGTAAGAAAATAAGAAGGTGCAAAATGAGGTTTTTTTACAAAAGTTGAGCAATATTTTTTTTATTAAAATGTATTCATCTTGCTGTAAATGAATCGTGCTAATATGATTTAATTTTAGTTTAAAAGTGATTACAAAAGAAGGTGCAAAATGAGGTCTTTTTACAAAAGTTGAGCAATGTTTTTATTATTATTGAAATATATTCATTTTTTAAAGTGTGAATGTGACTTGATCTTGCTATGAAACAATCGTGCTAATGTGATTTAATTTTAGTTTTAAGTAATTAGATAAGAAGGTGCAAGAATCGTGCTAATGTGATTTAATTTTAGTTTAATGAGATTACATAAAAATTGTGCTACGATTTTAATTAAAAATGAGTTATATAATTTTTTTTCTATTTTGTTAGATATATTTTAAAGCAAATTGAAAAGAAAAATGTTTTCACATTAATTTTTATAAAATACTTTAACAAACAATAAGTTATATCTATGTCTTGTATTAAACAAGAATATTTTTAAGGCTCACTGTAATTATATAAATAATGAAAAAAATAATACTTTATTTGGAATTAAATGATTTTTATTTGTATTATATATGTTGTTTTACGAAGTTGAGGTGAAAGGAGCATTATAGTGGTGTTAGTGTCAGCGTAAGCGTAGGAGTAGGAGCGGAGAGTGAGCACAAATTTAAGTCTTCCACCATTTCCGATAAACTCATATTCCTATTACATCATCATACACTACCTACTACTACACTTCTCCAAATAATTTCTAAAATAAATTTAATTACTATCAAAGGGATAGTAATTTAAATTTAAAAAATTATTAAAAAATAGTTGATTAAATTTTAAGTATGTTTTAAATTTGGTATTTTCATTTATATTCTTATTAAACAAATTATGTCTATTGAAAGTTTAAAATATTTTTTATTTTTATCGAAATGTTATCTCATTTGATTTTATGGTTAATGGATGACATAATACTTATTTTTATCTTTTTATCTTCAGTTTCTCATTCAAGTCATGTCTTCCCTTTTCAATCTCTTTTAAGTTACTAATCAAATCGTTCTTGAAAAGAAAACATTTAATCGACAAGTTGAAGTAGATTGGAAAGATAATGAGTGAATTGATGGGTAAATTGGAGACAAGAAAATAAAAAGAAGATCATCTTATTTTACTGATAACAAAAATAAAATAAAAGGTTACCTGAACAAAAATAAAAATATTTTAAACATTCAATATTAAAGCTTAAGCACAATTTTATGGGATATCTTTCCACCAATATTATTAAACACATTTCAATTTTTTTTGCTTAGCCCATTAAATATGCATTATAATATTGTTATGACTTTAACATATCTGAGTTTTTGTTTCAAGACAACCAAAAATATATTTAAATTTGAAGGGAAAGATGCAAAATAGATTTTTGTTTTTTTTTAATAAATTACTCTCATATATGAAATTTTGTTCTAACATAGTGTTATTTTTTTCCCACATTACACATTGTACACTATATTGCTCTATTATATCTACACAGATAGCATGATTTTTTTTATTTAGATATGAATTTGATTTACGGAGAGTCAAATTTTGTCATAAATTAGCTTATCTGGCATTAGAAAATTAGTTTTTATTATATTTTTGTAAAAATTCTTATTTCTTGCAAAATATACAAATCTATTCCAAAAACAAAAAATAAGAATCAAAGAAACCTTAGAAAATACAATTAGTTTAGAAAATATGATAAAACTGTGACTTATCATAAACCTCTCCTTAAAGCAACTCCATCATGAGATATCTAGAACATTGGTTATTTAAGAGATAAGTGTTTAATCATTTCTTCTTCGTTGATCAGTGTTGTTTTAATCATATCTTGCTTGTTTAGAGTTGTTTGCACTTATTGTCTTCTCCATACTTGTTATTAAATTCTTTTCAACTTCATTTGCTTTGTCTTGAACCATTCATTCTTTGTGCTTTTGGGAGTTTATGGAATCGAGTATGCTTTTGATTTTTTCTGAGTCTTACTACAACTTTTAATTGATTAATTTTCTTTATTTTTTTAGTCATTTGGATTTCGATGATCCATATGTTTTGTCTAGAGTCATGTGTAGTTCTAATTGTCATGAATTCTCTAGTTTAACCGTTTAATTCTACAATTACTTACAAATTGAATCCGAAAATTATGTTCTTTTGAGTGCTTTTGATTTGCATATTTTAGTTCATATTTATTAGCAAATCATTAACAATTTCTTAGAGATAGGATTCTATTGTGTTTTCTTTTGAGTTTGAGCATATTACTTTGATTCCTTTTGGTTTCATTTTTGGCTATTAATTGCTTATTTGCTTCTAACTTCAATTCAAGCATTTGATTAGTAGTTGTGTATCTCTTTTTTAACCAATTGCACATTCATTAAAGAAAAAGGTAAAATTAAAAGATAAGGGACTTGAAGTAAGAAAATCCAAAAGAAGGAGTAACGAAATGAACAACAAAATCGACCTAAAAAATTAAACACAACTACTAAAAGACTCTAAAATTGAACTTGTTCTTGAAAGTGAACCTTTAAACTAATATAATCGTCTTGGTTAAGTTTGTATCTAATGGGGATCTTCTTTAAGCTCTTTGTTTCTTCACTTTAAAATAAACAAAAATAAGAAAATATTTAATAATTCATCTCTTTAACTTTAGTTTGGTTTTTTTTCATCTATTCTAGCATTAATCTTAGGTTCTTCTTTTGACTTTCTACTTCTTTGTGAACTTTATTTCTAGTCTGTCTACCTGTTTGAATATTCCTTAAAGTCTTATCTCATACATATCTCTCTTGAGTTTAGATTTTCAAATTGAGCTTTATTGTTTCATTTTCCTTGACATCTTGAAGTGGTTTTCTTCTTTGGATTGAATTGTTTCCTTTTGAGATTAACTAACCTCTCAAGGTAGCATTCTAAAGGAAGTAAGATACAAAAGAAGGATCAATATGCACTTTCACATAGGAAAACTCTTTTAGATTTTCTTTGCTTTCTTTTGGATATAATTTTGTTTACAACTTTATTCTTTTATTTTCTTGCTTTTAAGTCTCCTTGGAAATTAGGAAAACGTCTCGTATCTTTAATAGTTGACCTTCCTTTGGTCATTAGGACTTCTTACACACACACAATAGGAAAAACCCTTTTTGAAGTTTCTTTAACGAAAACTTGTGAAAAAACTTTAGGGAATCTTTGGATAGGATAGGAAACACTTGGTTCTTAAGAGTGTCCATATGACCCTCCTCTCTTTCCTAAGGCGAACCTAGAGAAATTTTGACATTTTAACCTTGTTGGAACTTCTAAACATGAAAAGCTTTTGTGAAAACCTTTTATCACTGATCTTTTGAAAACAAACTTTTATGAAACGATTTTTCTTTTGAATTGAAAATGAGTGATCATTCACATTCATCAAGATTATATGGAAGAGTTAGGGATCCTCTAGAGAAAATAAATCAAAGGGATAAGGTGAAGAGACTTAGAGAAAAAGATATTGAAGAAATAAAAGGGATGTTTGCTCAACTCATAAAAAATCAAGAAAGGGCCAAGAAGAAACATAGTGAGAGGTCTAGTAAGAGAAGATAGTACCATAATGAACCACACATACTCCCATAGAGAAGGAGTGCTTAATAGTGATGGAACCCTGAGAGATAAAGCAACCATTGAGCTAGTCCAACCTTCTAGAAGGATGACCAGGGGCATGGCACAGAACCCAGGGCTAGGCCAGGATCAATCCATAGGCAATTCATAAGAGCATATCATTCCTTGGAGGATTACCAGGAGCAAAGCCCACATGATTGGAGCTGAGCACCATCTAATTTCATTATTTTTAATTTCAGTAGATTAAGGTGTACTTAGTCTAAATTGGGCTTGAGTTAAACCCAACTCTCCCTAGCTTTTAGAAACACTTTGGTCGCCCCTTTGTTCATCCTTTTACCCTAATTTCTGAAAGCTTTTCATAGCTTGGGCGGCACACTAGGTTAACCTAGTTTCTAGAAGGCTTCTTGCCTTTTTCCGCCCCTCTTCTCACTCTTATCCACCAAGGCACCCTCTCTTATAAATAGGGTGCTTTGCCTTTTGTATTTTCACCTTTAATTTGAAATAGAAAAGAAACTCTGCTTGAGTGTGTAATGAGTATTTTCTCGTAAATTGTGGGTCTTATCTTGTGAGAGCAAACTACAAGTGGTGACTCTTCACCACTCATCTTGGAAGCATCTTTCCTTCCAAATGGTGTGACCATCATCATTTCTATATAAGCTCTTTTCACTTTTCTCTTTTGTTCCTTTACACATTCCATTCCTTTCATTGTGTTAATGTACTCTATTATATAATTTGGTCCATATCTTGTCTTCACTTTCATATATTTCTTTCATTTTTTGCAATACATCATAATTTTCACATTATATTGTGTTTTCTCCTTTTCTCTTTAGAAGAGAACCTTCACACTTACTTAACCACTTGATTAAGTTCGTGTCCAGTGGCAATCTTCTTTGAGCTTCTCACCATGTTTTGCTAATCCAAAATTCATAAACAAAAGTGAAAACCTCTAAAATGTGTCAATCTAAAATTAACTCACATCAAGTAGTCACCACCATGATGACTACTATCAACCCATCCCCCTAAAAGGCCTAAAAGGGAAACCCAACCTAGAGAAGTTAAGGTTGACCTTCCTCATTTTAATGGTAAGGATAATGTAGAACTCTAACTTGATTGAGAAATGAAGGTAGAACATCTATTACCATGTCACCAAGTAAATGAGGAAGGGAAAATTATCTTAGCTACCTTTAGTTTTCAGGTATATGCCATGTATTGTTAGACCTCCCAAGAAAGAGAAGTATTTATGCATAATGATCCTCCAATCCAATATTGGAATGATCTAGCCTTAATAGAAGCTTAAAGCTCAACTCACTAATGCACATATTCTAGTCTTACCTGAATTTTCTAAAACCTTTGAGCTAGAATTTGGAGTTGGCATAGGTTTCATTTTGTTGGAAGGAGGACACCCAATTGCTTACTTTAGTGAAAAAATTCAAGGAGTTTCCCTCAACTACACCACCTATGACAAAGATTTATATACTCTAATTAGGACCCTTCAAAGTTGGGAACATTGCCAAGTGTCCAAGGATTTTTCCATTCACAATGACCATGAGTCACTTAAATATTTGACGGATCAAGGAAAACTTAACAAGAGACATGTAAATTGGTGGAGTTTAAAACAATTTTCATATGTGATAAAGTTCAAGAATTAACATTATGGTTGATCCCTAGAAGACACACCTTAGTTTCAAAATTGAGAGCCTAGATTTTTGGATTTGATCACATGTTTAAGTTGCTTGCAAAAGACTTTGGTTTCTCCTACACCTTTTCTAGTTGCCAACATAGGGCATAAGGGGGGGTTCTATGTATATGATGGGTACTTGTTTAAAGAATGAAAAAATTGTATACCCTAAGGATCATATAGGAAATTCATTATCAGTGAGACTCATGAAGGATATCTCATGGGAAAATTTGGAGTTGAGAAAACTCTAAGTTTACTTAAAAAATAATTTTTTCGGCCCCACATATATAAAGATGTCCAAAAGCACTACAGATACATATCATGTTTACAAGCCAAGTCTAAAGTAATGTCTCATGGACTTTATACTTATTTTCTTATTGCTTTTGTTCCCTCGATAGATATCAACATAGACTTTATCCTTGGATTTCCTACAACATAAAAGGGATTTAATTCCATCTTTGTGGTAATGTACCATTTAGCAAGAAGGTACACTTTATACCCTACCACAAAGTGAATGGCGCAAGAAACATAACTAAAACTTATTTGTAGAGAAACGGTTAAATTCATAAATTACCTAAGATAATAATGTCTAATAGAGATACTAAATCCATTAGTCATTTATGGATAACTCTCTGGGAGGACTAGGAACTCAACTTAATTTCTCTACCAGTTGTCATCCCCAAATTGATGGGCAAACAAAGGTTGTAAACAAATCTTTATCCACTATGTTGAGGGTTATCCTAAAGGATAATAAAAAATCTTGGAATGAGTATATCTCCTATATTATGCTTGGCTATAATAGAGTAGTACCCAAGACTACTAGGATTTTGGCTTTTGAAGTTACATATGGTTTTAACCCCTTTCACCTTTGGACTTGATACCTCTCCCTAATATTAATGATTCCATCCACAAGGAATGAGTGTATCCAAAGGCTAATTTCGTAAAGAAACTACATGAGAAGGTTAAAACTCAAATACAACATCAAAAAAATAGATACACAAAATAAAATAATAAGGGGAAGAAATCAATCATATTTGAGGAAGGGGATTGGGTGTAGCTTCACTTACGCAAAGACAGATTTCCTAACTTTAAGAAGTCCAAACTCAACCCTTATGATGATGATCCTTTCCAAGTACTTAAAAAGAATAATGATAATGCATATATGTTAGATTTTTTTAATGCTTATGGAGTGAATCCCACTTTTAATGTTTGTTATCTTATACCTTTTCCGGATGGAACAGATGATGAGGGCAAACCGTAAAGATTTAAGGACAAATCCTTCTTCAAAAGGAGGGGATGATGGAAGATCTCAGACCAAAGGACCAACCATTAGGGTTATGGCTTGAAGTACCCAACAAAGGCATCCACTGATCTTAGTAAGCCAAAGCTACTCTCAACATGAGTCAAAATTAGCTTGTAATAAAATGTACAAAGTAGGAAAAAACAAACTTGTACTTGGCTAAGTAGTCTAGGACATTTGGACCTTATATTTGGACTAACTATATTAAAAATTTTGGTTTGTATTTGGGACTTATAGTAAACTAGGGTTAGAGTAGATTTGTTAGGGTTTCAAATAGACTCACTTAAGCCTAAAAGAAACCCTAGGTTGGTCACACATGGAGAAGTACACGTACTTTGCACATTTTACACATATGTGCGTGTGTAAAGCATGAATGGGTAAGTGTCATTTCGTTCACTATTTGTGCCACCTTTTTAGGAGTATGTGAGGTAATTCAAATTTTAATTTCCCTCTCCTTTGCCTTTCCAAGGGTCGGCCACCACTCCTATAAATAAGAATCTTCCCTCTTTGTAAAATCAACTTGGAATAAGTATTGAATTGATGTCAAAATTGTGCCTCAAACTCATTTGAGTTCTCTATAATAGTCTTCTAAATTTGTCTCTCTTAGACATTCTCCTTGATAGTTGGCAAAACCTCTCTCATTGGAAACTCTCATCCACCACTTATGTACAAGAATAGTTGGCTTTATAAGGGAGGTTGAATGGAGCCTTAGACTCTTTTCGCAATAGAAAAATACAATTTTCTAATAAAGCATCTAGTTGATCGTCTAATAGATCGTCAACTAGAAACATTTTTGTAGAACATTGACTAAGAAGAATAGAGTAAACAACAACACATGAGCAACAATAAGAGTAACGAGAGATCAACACACAAGAATTTATCTTGGTTCACCCATCTGGGCTACATCCAATCGCCTTAAACAACTACTTAAGATCTTCTACTAACCAACACTCTTCATTACAATAAGTATTCTCACCTCTCTAGGTTATAAGTAGTATCACATCTCCAAGTTACACATTCTAAACATCCCCCTAATTTTAAGAAATCTCAAGAAAATAAGGAACATTCTCAAAGAGAGCATAAACAAATCTCATAAGGGTGGAGAATTACAATGGTTTCGCACTCAACTCAAAAGACTAGACACTCTAACATCTTGATTAGACGTTCATTACAATTGTTGTAATTTTAGCAAGATCACTTGAACAACTTGAATTACTTGGCTTGCCTACCTTTAGTTCTTCACCTTCAATCCCTTTGTATAGCTTTTCAAATTTGTCCTTGAACACTTGAATTTGTTAAGTTTGAATTTTGAAATATCTTCATCTTTTTTGTGATAGACTCTCAAAACAGAAAGTTTGGTTTTTTTATCTTTCAATTTTACTTTTAATATGTTTAAAAAACTAACTAGAAAGTATTTGCAATATGGTTTAGTAAAAATAAAATAAAACATAAACAAACAAAAAATTCATTCCGGATAACACGTGATACTAAAACACAGTATTTGAGACTCTCAATTATTAAATTCATTTATGAATAAGAAAGATTTAAAGATATTCACAAGATCACAATTGATAAATCTATTTAAGAAGGATAATTCTGAAAGAGATAAACAAGATATCTTTATTTCCTAAAAACACGTTATTAATATATTTTTGTTCCACAAAACTTGCAGATAAAATCTTTATATTTTCATATATAATCTCTTTATGATTGAATGCTCTTTTAGAAGTTGTATGTATTTATAAGATTTCATTTTTCATAAATAATTGTTTTAAACAAACCTGTTACACGTTCAACACATTCATGAAATAGTCTAACATGTTGTAGACACTTAGAGGGTCTATTGTATACTGCAACTTTCACTAACCACTATTTGATCATTCCAATCATAGACAAAACATATCATTCAAATCAAAAATAAGACATTCAATTTGAATTTTTGAAGTTTGTTATGTAATCAATTATTCTTATTAAACCGTCTATCATGAATACATGTTGTAAATGCTTAGAGGATTTACTTAAAACTACAATTTTACAAAAAAAATTGTTAGAACAATTAAGATACAGGTAAATCATTCAATTAGTTTTTTTTATCCCCAAAACATAAAAACATAAACACCACATGATTTTTTTGGTTGTCAGATCGTCTAGTGAATCGTAGATCGTTCAGGTCTTAACATTCTTCTCCATATATCACTTTTCCTTCAAGCTTCTACCACCATCCTTTATAACTAAAGTAATTATAGCAACTTCTCCTTAAAGCAACTCCATTAAGAACAAGTTGACATAAACTTGCAAAAGAGAGAACAAGCTTTGAGGTTGATTAAGTTTCACATGATAACATGAAGCAACAAGCTCACAAACACATAAGCAACAGAACAATTCGAGATGGTTGATGTAGTGTATGTGAAGTTGCCTCCTTATAGGAAAATATTTTTGGCTTTTATAAAATATGCTAAGTTTCTTCAAAGTATTTTGGTCCATTCGTTGTTGAAAACAAAATTCGAGTAATGACTTATAAACTACATATGCTAATTCTAAAGTCCATAATCTATTTTCTATGGATAATATAAGTGTCATTGCATAAGGAACTAGAAGTAATTATTTATTGCATCATAGTGAAGCAAAGCAGTAAAGTTCTTACTAAGGACCTAGGTAAATGGAAACATCAATTTCTCGAAGAAGGCATTTAGGTTTCTTCTATGATCTCAAGAGGAAGTATCTAGAATTTAATCCTTGGGGACAAAGATTTTTTATGGGAAGGTATTTTCAAATTCTCTTATTTTTGTTTTATTAGTTATGTTTTAGTTATATGAAATGGTTGTTAGTTGACTAGCCTTAATTATGAAATAGCAAGTTTGAACATGGCATTCAGAGTGAATTGTAAACAATTTTGAATTCTTTATATTTTAAAAAAATGGATTTCATTCTTTCATTGGAATCCTTAATATCTTCAATTCTTTCAGTATAGCTCTTCTCCTAGAATTATTTATATCAATTGCATAAATCAAGAAAATTGAAAATGAAATGGAGATTAAAGAAAAAGACAGATACAAAGAATCCTCCAAACAAAAAGAAATAGATAATCAGAGACCAAATAACAACAAACATACTTAAGAGAACAAAATTAATAATTTCAAACAACGACTTCATAAACACATTACAAATGGTTACTTGACACAAAGGCTATTAGGCTTAGAGTTACTCATGTTTTCTTAGGACACATCAATGTAGGATTTTCAAAACTTCAGAATCAACCTACAAATAAAAATGCAAGTAGATTTAGAAAGGAGAGAACAACAATTGTGATCAATATGATTTTTCAAACACATATGAGGACAAAGAAATAGGTCAAACTGATGTACTCATACAAAATTCTCTTTTATTTTCCAAAAAAACTTTCTCAATGATTGCCATTTCTAATCTCTCAAAACCAAAGAAAAACAAAAGTTTAAGAAAAATCACACATGAATATGGATAATCAAATGACCTTTCTCATTGGGTAAAGTCACGAGGTTGTCAATGGTGTTTCACATTCATCTCACTTGAACACTATACTACACTCCAACTTGCTTGCTTTATCATTAGGGTTCATTGGTTTGTGTTGAAGATGGGAGCTTTGATGTATCAAATCCATATGAAGCTTGAAGTTGTGCTCCTTTCTAGGTTTGGGTTTAGATTAGGGTGTTTAGAATCTTTGTAAGATCAGTCCTTGAAGCCTACACAAAGCTTGATTAAATATGTTTTAAACAACTAAGTGTTTTTTCCAAGCAAAGGGAAAACAACCGATTGATTTATCAAAATAACCGGTTGTTTGTCACTTAGCTGGCTGGAAGTTTTGAAACTGCTTTTTGAATCAGTTGTGTAACTGTTTGACTCATTCAACCGGTTAAATCGTGGTTTCAACCGGTTAAATGTGTGTTTTCATAACAGCTTTTTGAAAACCTGTTTTAAATGATTTAGTGAATCAAAACTGCCTACAACGGTAGCTTTTCAAAGGTTATAAATATAGCTTCGTTTTCAAATCAATAACAACGAGAAATACAACAAGTATTGATTCAGATTTGAGAAAGAGATTTGGTTTTGAAAGTGTTTTTCAAAAGAAGCAAGATTGCTTTTAAGCTTTTCTATGGTGACAAGTGTTGATCATAGGATCTCTGGTTCTATAAATCCAGGTGCTTTCTATCCTGCTTAGTATCTTGTAATTGTACATCTGTCACATATTGTTTGTGTTTGAAATCCTGTAAAAACAAAGGGTGTTCTTTCTTGAGTGCAAAGGGGGTGAGTAGGCTTTGTGGGATTCAAAGTCACCTTTTTGTGGTGTCTACTTGTAATCTGTGATTGATTGCTAGTGGAACTCAGTGGTTTGACTGAGAACTGGATGTAGCTCAGGGATTGAGTGAACCAGTATAATCTCTGTGTGTAAATCTCTCTTTCCCTCAAACTCCCTAACTGTTTGATATTTCGCTGCTATAAACAACCGATTAAATTGTGACTTTAACTGGTTGAAATTCTGATAACTGTTTTGTTTGATTGTTTGATTGCCTTCCTTAAGTGCTTATCTGAGTTGTTTGTTAAGGATTCATTCTGAAGCAAGTATTTGCGAAAATATTTGATAAAACAATTCACCCCCCCCTCCCTCCCTCTTGTTTAAATCCATCAATTCTTACCGTTTGGGTACACCATGATTTTTGTTCAAGGAACACTATAAAAGCTTAGCTTAGGGAAAACTGAGATTGGAATAGTTTGGGAAACTGAGATTGGAGTTTTTAGGATTACAGTGGTGACGACAAGAAAGAATAATGTTTTGGCTCAACAATGACTTCTTTCACATTAGGGTTACAGTGATGAGTGCTTTGGGTGGTTACAGGTTCAAAGTTCTAGTTCAGAATGTTTTCCAAAATTTACAAAACTCATTAACACATTTTGCAAATTTAATTTTTAATTATTATTTTATCTCATTACATATGTAAAATTCATGTAATGTATGTCTTTATTTACATACTAAAGGAATTAACATGACGTACAAATTAAACTTTCTCCCCCCAACACACCAAGCTTATGCATATATTTCCTGGGAACACTTGTCCCCAGTTCAATATAGTGTTAGTTATTGAAAAACTAATACATGTGAAAAATTCATGTATGAATATGAGCACATACCTAATATTCGTATGTATATCAAAATTTATATATAAATCTAAATCTGTAGATAAATATTAATAGGTAACTAACAAATTTTTTATAGTGTAAGATAAAGTAAAAGAAACACCATAGATTTATGGATGTTAGGTCGAAAATCTTTCTATTGTGAGTGTGAGTTAAAGTCACACATTGCTTAAAAATTAGCAAAGTAAACAATATACAAGTGATAAAGACTTGTATACATATTCTCTATAGTAGTGAATTGATAGAGTTGTATTCTCAGCTAATAATCAACTCATGATGATTTCTTAGTGTTTTTCCTATTCAAATTGTTCAATTATTAAGAAGTTTAAGTAGTTACTTAATAAAAGTGTGAAATTTAAATTATGTTTCATTTTTAATACACGAATAATTTTTCTAAAAAAGTATATGAATATTTTTATGAGTAGATTAGTAAAAAAAGTTATATTATCAATAGTTGAAAAATAATTTAAAATCATTTTCATAAAAAAAATACTACACAAGTCAATTTCAAACTTAATATTTTTTTAACAGTCAAGCTCAAACTTTTAATTAAACTTAATTGAATAGATGAGCCAAACTTAAACAAATAATTTTTTATACAAGCCAAGTTCAAGCTTCGAAAGCTCAGCTTGACTAAATTCTAGTCATTTATGCATTTCATTAGCAAATCAAAGCATTTTGAAGTGGGTTACTACTTCATGTACCATCAAATACAAAATCAGATTTTTCAACATGTTTATAATAAGATACTATTCAACATGCAATTTCTTTGTTTAATATCTAAGTTTGGATTAACCAATGCACTTGACCCATTTTGAGGGGAAGTATGGAAGTATTGAAGGAAAATAAAAAATTCTTATTTTATGATATCAAATAATATCAAGAATAAATATTGAAGAAGAGTAGAAAAAATTAACAAAAAAAAATTAAAAAGGAAAATAAGAAAATGTTATTAAAATGTAGTTATATTTAAGAGAAGAAAAGAAAAAGTATGATTTGAAAATGGAGGTAGTTGGTACCAATTTTGAAGAGGTGGAGGTGACCTTGTTCCTAAATAAGTTAGTTGGAATAATAAATAAGATTTGTACGTAAAAGAATGGGTGATTTTTTTGTGACTTGTTTGGTTTTGTTGATACAATAAGTCTTCTACGTAATTAAGTTGCCAGCATGCATTGGAACTTATCAAACGCCATTCAAACACCGTGGACTACGGATGCTCAGACCTAACTTATATATCAAACACCTTTTGCATTATTTATTGTTTTTTCCTCCTTTTAACATATGGTACATTTTTGCAAATAAATACATAAATTATATTTTGTTTCATATTATGTCAATATTCTTTCTTTGAAAACATTAAGCTACGATATGATATAATTAAGGAGTTCTTAATAATAATAATAATTATAATTTTTTTTTTACTTTATGACTATTTAAACTGAATGATTAGAAAGACGATTTTTTTAATATAAAAAAATTGAGACTTTAAAATATTAAACTTTTAAAATTTGTATTGCAATTATTTACGGCGGGATTTAAAAATATAAATATGCAAATAAATGAATTGATTATATTTTAAAATTTGTTGTCTCCTCAACCTTGGGTTCTACGTCATTTCACCTTTGACCTAGGCAAAGTCCTCTCTGTTTCTAATGTTCCCACCGAAATTTTCCATATATTATGTATGCACTTTTAAGTTTAAGTAAAATTTAGAATAAAAATATGTAAGAGATAAAGACAATGTTAAGAAATGTTGAATATGTATATCAAAAACTAAAAAGTATGATAAAAAAAATGTATTTTCAACAATAATAGTTTTATTATAAAAATAAGATTTTTGTGATTGGGCATGCAAATAGAGTATTTGAACCAATAATTATAACTTATTTTATGGGAAAATATGTTTTTTTGTGTCTTTGGGATCTCTTTTTTAGTTTTTAAATAAAAATTTGGTCATTTTTTTCTGTTAACGTTTTTAGTCCTTTATAAGTATCATTGTTAAATGATGATGTAGCATTAACATAAGTTACCACTTGGACTAAATATCACAAGTTGTCCTTTTCTAGCCCGACCTTGACCAATGCATTTTTTGACCAACCTTGACTTCACCATTTTTCCCCTCTCTCACCCGGCTTTGGCCTAACCATTTTTAGGTCATAACTACATTTAAATTATGTAAACATTGTCACTTTATGTTACCCAATGCAAGTGTCATTGCAAAATCTTTCTACAGATTATAATGTTTGTACACTACAGGTATATGAAAAACTAATGCAGAGATAAACTTTAGTCTGTAACACGCTTACTTTTTTTCTGTATTATAAATGTTAGTATTCTAGTTTCTTATTGTGGTTTAGAGTAATGTTTTGGATGCTAAGTACATCACAAAATTAAACAATTTTTATTAATTGAACTCTTACAAGGTTTAACATTTTATACTCTTTCAATCTTTAAAACCACATTTTATAATTGTTCCGATCTCAAATTTTTTGCGATAACAACAATAGAATCTTATATGATGTATATTTGTTTTGAAATTTTAAATTATAAGTTTTAAAGAAGACAATTCTTTAAATATGATGATTCACACTAATAATTTGAGATGGAAACAATAGTATTTATAACAATTTGGTTAATCATACATAATTAAAGCATATCAATCGGTTATAATCCTAAGAACTTTATACCTTTTTCTAATGTTATATAATGTAATTGCAACCAAAGTTATGTTCAGTCAAGAAGTTTTATGGGGTCTGCAAGGTTAGAGTACTTAAAACTGGTCTCATGTGTGATTTTGATTGGAATGGGTAAGAGAATGATTCTATTTATTTATTTTATACGAATTAAAGTATCTCTCAAATAATTCACTTTAATTTTATTTTATTATTTACTGATTAAAAAAAATCTATTATATTCATTGTAGTGTAGTGAACAAAATATCGGTTATAAGTGTATGATGAATTATGGGTTGCATTGGATGGCCACTATAGTTGCAGGTTTTGGGAGCAGGTAATATAATTTCTTTACTTTAAAATGTAACATAATTATAGTTTGTATTACTCGTGTAAGCACTATCCAAGAAGACAGTGGAAGAAGTAGGACATGATTTGACAGCATAGTTCTTAGAAGTTAGAAGTAGATGATAATTATTGATGGTAGCTTAGAATTAACAAAGTTGGATAGGTATATAAGAACAGACATTATTATACATGGGTAGAATTGATGTAGAAAAAAATGATTGAATAAAAGGTTGTAGAAGAGAAAGAAAGAAAGAGATGGTGAAAAATGAAGTGAAAAATGAAGGTGAAGGAAGAGAAGCTGAAAAAGAGAGAGAGTTAGATTGTATTGTGGAGTTGTGTGGTGGTGTGTGGCCGTGCGGGTATGCGATCGTACAGGAGAGTTTGAAAGTAGGGATTGGAAAAGGCTAAAAATAATAAGGTAATCATGAAAGAATCGCATTAAAGCTAACCAGTTTTGTCTTCTTCTCTGTGTTTCTTTGACTCAATGGGAGCCAACGGCCGGTAGCAGGTACTAGGTCGGTTGGTCACCGGCATCACCAGGTCACTCGCATAGGAAATCAAACATTTTTCCTGCTTTTTAACTCCACCACACTCTGCATTATGCATTTTTCTTACTTTTTTATTATCATTCTATAGTAATTACAGATACTAGGGACGCAGGGGCCTCTCCTCAATCTCAGTCTTAGTCAGATCTTTTGTGGGGTGCTGCTGCTCTTGTCTCCTCAACTCAATTGCTAATCGTATAATATAATAATGCATTGCCTAAATACATTCTCTTTTTTTTCTTTTTAACAATTTTATCTTTGACCATAACAGTTAAATTAACACCCCTTTTGCACAAGCTAATTTGGGAACAAAAAACATCTGAAAGCCTAACTAAAAAGCGCCATTAGTGTAGTGTGAGTCAGTCTTTTCTCTCTCCCTCTCTCTCTCTCACTTGGTGCTCCTATATATAACAAGCTATAACCAGGTTAGGGTTTTCAGAATGAGGGGGACAAACAGCAAACGTTGAGTTGAGATGGGTTAGTAGTGTTTGAGGGGAATGTTGGCTGGCTCGAGGCTTTTCACATAGGAGGTTCTCACTGGCAAGAACTATAAGGCTTCGGACCAGGCTTCATTCCCCTCAAAACTTTTCTTTTTGTGTTCTTCGGGACTCATATGTTCTTGGATTTGGTTTCAAACACAAGGTGGTAATGCTATACATCATGTGTGTATGTTTGTTTGGTTACAAGAGTTTAAGGTTTCCTTGCAAAGGTTAGGTTGAGAGGAATGTTGTCTGGCTCGAGGTCATTGAGGTGTATATGTGTATATATAATGATATATATCAAGTGTTTCAGTTTTCAGGGTAAATTAATGGAAATTAATCTATACCCTAAATGATTCTCGGACCAGGCTTCATTCCCCCCAGCCAACATTTGCTACTCGCCACAGCTTCTTCATCTGCCCTTGTTTAACAAGATCCTTATCTTCAAGGGATTGGTAAGCCTTTCTGTTGCAATTCTTTCATTAGAACATGTGCTAACTATACATGTATATTATATCTATATCTATATATGTGCTGCTTTCTGGTTTTGCGTAGAAGGCTCTTTAATTTACTGTTAATTCTTACGAGATTAGAGACTTCCCAGATTTAAGGTTACATGGTTTCTTGTATGAAGATGTATATGCTATGGTTAATTTAGGCTTTTACTTTCTAGCTTTGTTTCTATTACACAGTGAGTGAGTGAGTGAGTGACCTCACATGATGGTTTCTTCCAAGTTTCAAGCTTGAAGGGTGCTACACTCAAATGAGGTCATATGTAATTTTTTATTGTTATTTTAGTTTATTTAACTTTTTGACATGATTGAATCGTTTGATATTTTTCCTTTGGATGAGAAAAAAAAGTTACCCAGTTTTCAGCTGTGTATACGAAGCACATGTAGGTCAGTCGTGAAGGAATGAACATCTTTACTCCCATTGAATCTGGCTCTTCTCTCTCGATCTCCGGGAGAGAGAAAGATGATAGAGACATGCATACTTCAGCGTTACCAACGCCATGTCCAAGTCTCTCTAGTTTTCTGCAATATTAATTTAAGATTATAGCTTTTGACAGATGCGTGAACATGAAATTTTGAATGGATTATATTATTGTTGTTGTTATTATTATTAATATTATTATTTGAATAAATTGGCTAATCAGTCCGGGCTCGAATGTTCATTTCTCTGGACAAGAAAGGTGAAAGCATGTACAGTGAAAACCTATCAGATGTGAAATTTTTTCTTCCTTGCTTTATCTGCAGTACTCTGTCTCTAGGTCTTTCTAGGGTTTCAAACTACAACACCCTCCCTCTTCTGAAGTCCTTTCAGCTTTTTTTTTGAATTAACCCCATTTCAGACTGGTGAGTGAAAATTATAGGGAAGGGAACCTCTCAATTTACTGGGCAAAAAAGGGCATCATTTTCATGAATCTGAATCAAAATTGTACTACAGGTAAATCAACAGTTACCCAGTAAAATTCATTGCAGTAAAAATCTACAGGGCAAGTTTCATAATCTCACTTCTATAATTACATCATTATTAAAATTCAATTTCAAATATATTTTCGTTTAATCATATTTCCGCTGGTAACTTTTTAGTTGGATAAGAACAATCAGTGCATTTTCTTGGTCCCGAATAAGAAAGAAACATCCATTTATTTTTTATTTTACAAAACTCTATTATATATTATATCTGACTTATTAACACTATAAATTAAATTAATTACCTGTAATAAAGAATTTACATTTTATGAATAATTTATTTAAAAAGGAACATGAGCAATACCATTTGGTGAAAAGAAATGATATATATATATATATATTAGAAGTTTGCTGGAAATGTGGAATGACACGTACGTTGAAGGTGGAAGAGTTGAGAAATGATAATTAAAATGATTTGAAGTTGATGGTATTTGGCTAGGTTTTGAAACGTAGGTGTTGAATTTATTGAATTTGTTGTGTAGTGAAATGGCAGGCAGGAGTAGTACTGGTACTAGTAATAAAGGCATGCGTTGGTGAAGTTGTGTTGTGGGGGGCAAGATGATGAAATAGAATAGATATAGAGAAAAAGAGAGAAAGAGAGAAGAGATGTGCTGGAACAGTTAACGAGAAAAAGAAGTGATGACAAGAGAAGCTAGGTATGGATTCTGTGTGCGTGATTCTTTGTAGAGAACAGATACAAGTTTCCATTATGATGAGGAGGCAGATATATGTATGTGTGTAAGGTGATGCAAAGTAAACATGGAAAAAGAGAAATTAGTGGTGCTGCTGCAATTGCTTCTCCATGGATCTTTCTTTCTCTTGTTCTATTGTTGTGTTGTATGCAGTGTATGGATATGGATATGTACGTGTGTGTGTTTTTGTGTAACGTATTTATGGGGCTTTTAAAGTTGTTGAAAGTTCAGAAACCATGTTTGGGAAAGGTCTATGGGATCAGTAAAATCAGCTTCTAAAGCTCCTCCTCGTTTCTGTGATAGTAATGCAGATTTTGAAATTGAAATGGGAAAGAAGATGGATACCTAAACAAGAGAGAGAGATAGAAGTAAATGACGACTATCTGACGTTTATTGGGAAATGAAACAGAGAGAAAGAAAGAGCACAGAGACAGAGGTACCCGGGGAACCTTTCATGCCCAACTTGCTCTCTTTAAAGAGGGGAAACAACTGCCAAACTTTATTGTTCACAGTTTCATCATCAATTTACTATCACCACTACCCACCTATAGCTACCATTTTTCATTTCATTTTTCATTTTTTCAATTCAAAAACGAATAACTTTTATTCAAATTAAATATTATTATCATTCTCCATCCATTCTTAATACTACTATACTATACTAGGGTTTTCCTCCCAGCTCACCACTTTAATTTCTACTCCATGCAAGTTACAGCTCTTACAATCTCACTTTTTCTTCAAAACATCCTCAAATATTCATATAATTTACTTCAACTCTTTAGACTTTACTCCTAATGTAAAAGGACTCTAATATATATAAAAACATCTTTGTTACTGTGTCTTAGGTAATTGGGGTGAATTACTTTTGTCCTACAATTTTCACGGATGTGAAACTTAACAGCCAAACTTTCTTATTCACTAGAGGATAGAAGGTAGAGAAAAACTATATAGTTCATTCTAACATTTTGTGTGGAATGCAATGTATAAGAATAAAGGATAAAAGAGATTGATTTTATCAAATCTCTTATGACACTCTATTTTGAAAACGAGAATGGAGTAGAAATGAACATGAATTTTATAAACATAAAATGAAAAAATAATCCCTAGAATGTGGAAAAATACATTGTTAATAATATTTTCCCTACATTAATAACCCTTTTTTCAATGATTTTTTTGTGTTGAACCAGTTATTTCATAAACATAATTAAGTGCAAGAGCATAACCAGTTATGCTTACTTACAAGGATCATTTTATGTTATCTAACATAATCATTTATGTAAGTATATCTTGTATCTTGTATTTATGGGTAAACAATTATGATTTTATTTAATTGATTAAGTAATATATGAAATTTTTATTTATTATATATATATATATATAATTTTATTTCTTGTAAAAGTAGTAAATATTCTTTTAAAAAATTACATGAGTAGTATACAAGGGTTTTATTTTATGATAATTATAATAAAAAGTGATTTATTTTCTTTTTCAAGCAAACAAAATTATATATTTATTTGTTTACTTTCAACCAAATAGTCTTTACTTTTATTTTATTTCTTACCCATTATGTGTCACACTTGAATCTTTCTAAGCATTTAAGATCGAGGGGTTGATTAGAGCTTCAAGTCTTTTTGCCAACTAAAATATCTTATTTACATTTGGGTTTATATAATGTTCAAGATAAGTGTTGTGTACTTTCTAAGTCTTTGATTGACCGACACATCAATATGTGTAATATTAAGGATAATCTAATACTTATAATAGCAGCTTTTTTGTAAAACACATGCAAATTATTATAATTTATTAGAGGGTATGTTTCTGATCTGTAGTCTCCACAAGATTTATTAGAAGCTTATATGCTTTGAAATGAAATCATATGAATCCTATATGATAAGTAATGATAATTTGAAGAAAAAGCTGATATGGGAATAAAATTGAAATCTGATTGAGAAAGTATATATAACAGCAAAGTGTGTGTTGAGCTAAGCATTTGTGTATGCATTTTGGTGGTGCAGGGATGCATATAATATAGAAAGAGTGTGAAACAGACAGAAAGGGAAGATGAGAGAGAGAAAAGGTTCATCGGAAAGGGACAATGAGATTACTTGAGTCGCAAGCACATAAGTAAGTGTGTCTTCTCAGCAGAGTTTTGAGGAAGTGATGGGCCCCGTTTGTATGCATTCTTTCTTATCAATCTCATCTGCATTTTTTGCTTATGTACCATCAGTTCCACTTCTTGTCTAACGTTCAATACCATGACTCATGCAATGCACCTTCAATTCCTCTCATTCTTTCACAACTACTACTTTCACACCACACCCACAATAATCTTCCTCAATAGTTAAATATGGTTATGTCATGAATCTTTAATGAAATTCAAATTTTATTAGAGTAACAATACCAACACGTAAGAATGTACATGGAAGTTTTATTCTTATATATATAATTATATTTGTACAAGGAAAGTAAAGAAAGAGAGAAGAAGGAGAAAGAGAAGAGAGTGAAATGTAATAGAAAATGGTTGACGTGATGAAAAAATAAAACGAAAACATAATACTTAAAATTGACAGGAGATGATAAATTGGTAGGTAGATGATCCCGAAGACATGGAAGATCTTCCATCTTTCCTCTTTCAGTTTTGTTGACAACACACACCACCCGCAAGATTTCTTCCTGCTTTCAGATCAAAGCTTTCTTTAATACCAAATGTTACTATCCAATTATAAACACTTTCATCGATTAAAATACTGAATCCTTTCTAGAAAAATTAAGTCACTTCTCCCTATTTAAAAATCGAACCAACATAGTGTTTAAGTATAGTTTATTGTTGGTTTGGCATACAAATACTTAATCATTTATGATTAAGTCACCAGATCAAACTTTGTATCAACGAAATTCAGGGTAAATACCACATAATTATTGCATTTCGTACTAATTTTAGATTTAGTGATTCACTTGGAACAATACATCTTAAAAAATATACGAATTTAATACTTCTTGACGGGCCCAAACATTGGGCTTTTTCACACAGGAAAAGGAAAGTTTGCTCTAAGGAAGCTACCAGTTACGGGCCGAGAGTTGGGGGTCTTAAATGGGGATTTCTCACTGCATCTCATTGTGTTTCTTTCTGAACTCCCATACTTTTAGAAATTTCCAAATTACTCTTTAATATTTTTTACTGAATTTTTTATTTAATTTCAAAATGTATAATTTAGAGACTTTCTATACAGAAGTTAAAACTTGTGATTTTTTTGTATTCCTTATATTCGAGAAGATGGTCCGAATACAAGTTTTATATTTTAGAATTTGTATTTCAGATTATACAGTTCTATAATATAAATTTTATATTTTAGATAATATATTTCAGAATAGAAATTTTGTATTTCATATTATATATTTCAAAATGCAAATTTTGCACTGTAAATTGTAGATTTTGAAATGAATTTATAATATAAAATTTTATTTCAGAAATCCAAAATAAATAATTTTAGTGTACCGGGGCGAGGCCGACCCCTGGTCTCCCTGTCCGAGACCTGAGAGACTTGGCCGAGATGACGAGACCGACGACCTACCTGGGCGAGACCTTTGTGGACCTGGCCGAGACGACCGAGACCATGAAAATATGGCCGATGGCCGACTCATATCTGAGGATCTGGCCGACGGCCATTCCTGATTACCATAACGCTCAAACCAAGGTCAACGAAGTTAATCCATCATTAAGAATTAGGTAATGCAACCCTAAGCGGTATCCATCTCGAGACCCAACAAGGTAGACCCATTAGAATAATATAAATAGCACGCATCCCAAGGAATAAGGTATGTCATTTATTACTGTTCACCTACCTGAGAGCGGACCACCCGCTTTACTGACTTGAGCGTCGGAGTGCCTTCGCAGGTACCCCACCATCCGGTGCTCATCCGAGACCGAGTGCCGAAGGAGAAGCAGGAGGACGAGAAGAATCCTAACTCATCACCCAGTCACCTGACTGAAGAAGAAGACTTCAATAGTTCTCTAGGTCTCATCTCCCTAGCAGAAACATTTAGTATTTTAATAAATATAAAAATACATAAAAAAAAATCTCCAATCTTAAATTAATCATTGTTTTATATCATTTAATTGTGACGGTAAAGTATGATATTAATAAACTACCTAAACGGATTTAAGGACGTAATTGGACGCACCTCATATATTTCAACTTTATAATATATATTTTTTTTTATAAAAGTTTATATATAAAAAATAAAGTTTAAATTATATAATCTTATAAATGATCGAAGTGCTTCACCATTACCAAGGATGCCTACTTAAAACTTGAACAGAATATGTTATTCATGAATGGTTAAAATTATAAATTTTTTAAAATAATTTCTTTAGAAGTTAAATTTTACATCTTTTTCAGTTTCTATTTGTAATTATCTTTTCTTTTAGCCTTTCACTTTAACATTGTTTTTGTTTTCGAAGGTATCCATCCATAGACTTTATTTCCTATGTTTCTTTTTAAAATTCATCTACGTGGATTTTCGTATCTTTTAAAGACTATTTTTTATTAGATTCAATATTTTACTTAAAGTTCTCCTACTCGCTAAAACTAAAGTGAAGATGATGTTTTAATTGTATATTCCCAAATGCAATCAAATATTTTATCCTATGGAGTAAGAGCATGACTTATATATATATATATATATATATATATATATATATATATATATATATCTATTTTTGTTTTTATTGTTTTTTTTCTATTATTTTATTTTTTTTTTTTTTTTTTTTTTTTTTTTGTATATTCTCATATGCAATCAAATATTTTATTATATAGAGAAAGAGCGTGACATATATATATATATATATATATATATATATATATATATATATATATATATATCCTTTTACGTTAATAATGTTTACTTTCCAATAATATTTTTTGTTTTTTTTTTTTTTCGTTT
>Ga0123342_1002720_pt1 | contig 29069 bp, 10 predicted proteins | sample Turbeawhitnodule_FD_89960 | JGI IMG/M metagenome (GOLD analysis project Ga0123342, IMG submission 89960) | Root nodule microbial communities of legume samples collected from Mexico - Turtle bean Mexico white nodule | ecosystem: Host-associated > Plants > Roots > Nodule | place: Mexico: Nepantla... | reverse complement strand
ATTTCTTGAATATATTGGCAAAGACACGAGCAATGAATTTTCTGAACATGATGTTACTTCAATCATTATTGAGTACTGCAGAGAAAACAATCTTTTTGACCCTAAGAAAAAGAGAAAGATACATTGTGATGCACCACTGAGATTCTTACTAGGGAGGAAATCAGTAAACAGAAACAGCATGCAAAATCTTCTGGCACGACACTTTGCTGAGAATTTTGAAGAAATGCGTGATGTTAGTAGTTCTGAAGATAGGGATTACAATGAACCATCCAACTTTTTGAGAAAGAGAAGATCGATTTCATTTACAAAATCTCATAATCTGAACATAGTTTGTGAAGAGCATCAAAGCTGTTTTGCAGCCACAGTTAGTTATAACCTCAAGCTTGTCCACTTGAAGAGGGGTTTAGTGGATTAACTTTCAAAGCAACCACAAACTTTTGATGACAAAGTGCTAGGAAGTTATGTTAGAATCAAAACTGATCCGTATGACTATTGACAGAAGAATTCACATCTGCTTGTGCAAGTTGTAGGTAATTTATCTCCGTGATGTCTTCAAATTACTGAAATAGTAGTTGGTAGTTTTTTAAATTTTTAATGGAAGTAAAGTAGTTAATTTTTGCTGGATGCAAAAAGGTTTTCAAATAAACTACTGATAGTGTAATTGTTTGACGATCTTATTTCTGAAATGCAGTCAAAAGTTTTAAACAAAAAAAATTATCGGTTCGTAATTTGCCTAAAATAGAATTCATGTTTTGTAATGAAGAGATACACAAGTCTGTTGCAGCTAGTAGTAAGATATCCTTGTTTTATATGTAGTGAGTATTGTGTATAATATGTGAGTTGAAGAACTGTAGGCATATAAACTACTTTTGTAATGAAAAATTATAAAAGATATTGTGCAAAATGCTTTTTTATGTCAAATTGTCAGAGATCTCACATCGATTATAGATTATGACATTTCATAATAAATAAGTGGGTGCAGACCTTACCTTATAAGTCGGTTTTATGAGGTTGAGTTAGACTTAAAATTCACCACTTAACTTGGTATCAAAGCTCTCGACACGTCTTTTAAGTTAGGAGGTTGAGTTAGACGCAATAGTTTCACATTGCTTAGGAGTTGAGACTAAGGTCAATTTAAATACATTTTTCTTCTTTAATCCACCGAGACGTCTTTTAAGGACAAAATTGTGACGTCAAATTCTAAAGCAAACAATACTTTAGATATAGAAAACTTACAAAAAAGAAAATATATTAATATTCTTTCACGGTTTCTACATATGTAGTAGATTTTTAAATAGTAAATAGTTAGTAGATTTTAAAATAGTAAATAGTTAGATTTTTTCGGTGACAATTTGTTATGGTTTCAATAATCTAGATGCATGTAACTGCTTCTACTTTCTTTAGAGAAAATTTTCTATTCTTCCATAGTTTTACTTTTTTTTTAATCATAAATAAATCAATAATTATATTGACAAGGAAGGATATAAAAAGGATAAGGGAATCGAAAGTGGGTTTGTTGAAATGGATAAAAGGCAAGAACGATAAAGGCTTACCTACAAGGTGTATTGGTTATAACATTTGAATATCATTTATATTTCACGTTTCCTATTAGCATTTAAAAATTTGTTATTACCTATTAATAGTTATTTACAAATTTTTTTTTAGATAAATTAGGACTTATATAAAATTAAAACACGTAAGTAAAATCAAGTTATCTAAAGATTTTTCTATATTTAATAATAAAGTAGTTTTTAATATTTATAACATCAAATTACCTTCTCTAGCGTACAACGTTTGTTTCAACATTTATATCATCAAATTATTTATAGGAATAGAGATCAATTATACTAGAAAAAGGAAGATGTTTTTGGTTCTGATAGGATTTGATCATTGATGTTGTGGATTTGGGAAAAAAGAAACCCTGTTCATGCATGCTATGAAGTGTGCCTTTATGTCTTTCTTTGAAATTAGGTGTGATAGATAGACATATTTCATTGGAATTATTCTCGGTGTTTAGTACATAGTTGTTGGATCTTTTACCTTATCTTGTAATGTATGTTATCTAGTATACACACTCATGTTAAATACAGCATTGTACGTATGTTATATAGTATACAATAATTACTGCAAAATTTCCTTATGTTTTTTTTTTATGTTTTGTTTTGAATTAAGGAGTGAATCTAAAGAAATTAATTTGAGGTGATTTAAAAGGAAAAAGTTAAGAAAGTTACAGTGTTTGAATTAAGTTAAATAAAATAAAAAAATATAGATAAAATTGATAAAATTTTGTGAGTTATATGATGAATGCAATTAAAATTTTATTTTTTTTAATTGATAAAAAAGTAAAATTACAAAATTAATTAAAAAATATATGACTTATTAACTTGTGCATTTTAGTTGTCTATATTAAAACATTATTTTCTGTTTCGTTTAAGAACGGATTTCGAACAAAATATAAATTATGTAAAATTATCAAAATATTCAAAATATTCAAAATTATCATATTTTTTTAACTAAAAATAAATTTTTGATATTCGTAGTTATAAAAGATGTGTGCAAAAATTTAGAAATACAATAAATCTTAAAGCAAAAATATCCATAAAATAATTGTGTAATAAATATTAAACAAAATAGTTACAATACATAATATAAATAAAAAAACTATTTTAAATATAATAGTAATTATACAGTCAAATATCCGAGTTAAAAAAATACAAATAATCTTATATTATCAATATATAAAAACTTACTAAATAAAAATATATAAGTTAAAATTTGTTTCCTAAAGACATAATCACGCGATACAATATATATATATATATATATATATATATATATATATATATATATTAAAATAATATTTTTTAAAAGAAAGAGATAATTATTTTATATATGCTTGGTGAATTGATATAATAAATAAATAGATAAAAAATTATAAATGTTATAATAAAGTTAGTGATTAAAAATAATTATTTTATCACTTCAACAAAAATGACAAATAACGTGGGTGATAGACAAACTCAAATAATTAAAAGTTGACACAACATCAGTCTAACACCGCACAATATATGGCAGCTAATATCTTGGATGCTAAGACTTTAGCGTGAACTTAAAAGCTGACGCAATTTAAGTGGACTAAACCTACACAAGACAAATTGAAACTAGTCACCATAAATTTGGACCACAAACAATCCAACAAAAAAACAACACACTACAAGCAAATAATAAACCATCACATCCACAACCAACCGAAAACTCACATAGAGTTTTCAGTTCCACACCACACCAATTGATATCAATAAAAAGAATGCATCAAAATCTAAAAATGATCATCGTACTCTAGAAGAAACTCACCTTTAAGATTTCAGCTCCACCCTTGAAACTTCTGCTTTATTACAAAGTGAACTTTAAGCCTAACTCAAGCCCATAAAATCAGCCTATGGAGTAAGGTTTGCATTCACTTATATACAATGAAATATTCTCATCTCTAGTTGAGATCTTCAACATGCCTCCTCATGACAACAACCTTCGCATGCATCCACCTTTAATATTATGGATTCGAAATCGCACCCATTCACAAATGCATCACTTGCACATTAGGGTTTGTCAAAACTTCACCCTTCAAACATATAGAATTTGAGAATTTACTTACCAGGTAAGGCTTCCAAGCTCACACCAACGACATTAGGAATTTGGGGACCACGACTGGGAACCACGATTGGGGATTTTGGGAAGCACAAGCATAAACGAGAGATAGAGATTATAGACACTAAAATTCACTAAGACCTTTTTTACATATGATTTTAGTGATTTTTTTTTTCATGTAATCGTCTGTTATGCTGACACAAGAGACCTAGTCAGGATTGCGTCAGTCACACCTACATTAATCCAAATAAAAAAACCTTGCGTCGACTGAGCAAACACATTAATTTGATATATTTTATTTATATTATACTTCTTTTAATTTAAAAAATATATTTTCTTCATCCGTATATATGTAGCACTGACACGAACACTGATACGATATGGACACAGACACGAACATGAATATACGTATGATCTCTAAAATATAGGACACGAGTACACAAATCTATATATTATATAATTATGAATTATATAAATTGACAATAAAGATTTATGTGCACAAGTATGTTTCAGTATTTTTTGGAGCAGAAAAATGTTTCTCATGGCTGGTTCAAAAAGATTTTTTTTTTTAGAATCATAATAAAAATTTATAAATAAGTTTGAGTTTTTAGAAAATTAATGTATTTCTCCATTTTAAAATTGTATTAGAATCGTGTTAGAAATGTAAAAAATTCAAGAAATATTTTTTGAATTGGACACTTCACTAATACGTATTTTACAAGTATCGTATGAGTGTCGGTGTCCGATACATATGTCCGACATGAACACTCAATTTAATAGGAGTGTCCAAGTCTCCAAAAACAACATTAACTATTTATTCTTATTTTGATTTTTTTTAAAATTTGTGTAGTTATAAGGTTGCTATAGTTTGTTTAACCGACACTATTTTTTTATTTATCTATTTATAGAATTAGTGTCGACTTAGCATATATTAATAATGTCTGTTTTTCTATCCACACTTATTTATGACAGCTAATCAGTGTTATTTTTTTTAGAGTGTATGAATATACTGTAATAAATTAGGATAGCCAGTGATATTGTTGAATTAGTTTTAAGTTTTATTGTTATTTCTTGTTGGGAGATATGATCTATTATTAATAATACTAATTAGCTTTTCAGTATCTGTATTATACAGACTTAACCAAGTTTATGAAGATAATGTTTAGTGTAATATCTTTAAAAAAAATTAAATTAAGGGTTATAGAGTCATTCAAATTTAGTTAATTCTATTAGTGAGAGTAATTATTTATGTTAAATGGAGTGTCAACAGAAGTTATTCAATATGAGACTTTGTATACATGCACATGTGTTTAGAAGTGTATTTCTATAAAAAAGACATAGAAGTGTAATTAATAATTTTTTCTCTTCTTAATTATAATACTACTATTGCATTCTCACTTATCTAATCATTATCAACTAATTAATAAAGAATATGATGTATAGCCTGGAAAAAACTTAAAATTTAAATGTGTAACATTTTCAAATTTAATATAATTCAATTGAATATAACTAATTCTTAGTAAAGGAATGTCACCAAGTAAAATGAATACAAATATTTGAATGCATAAAAGCTGTGTGGGAGGAGTTCAATATGAGAATTTTGATGTGATTAGAAATGAAGTTAGAAACTAAAAACAAAATAAAAATTAGGGTATGATTTCTAAGAGTCAACTATGACATGGTTAGCCCACATGGTAAACAGAGCCAATGATATAGTGAGGAAAATGCTTATCTTCTTTAGGACCATGCTAAATCCTTTCCCATATCTGATACCAACAAACCAAACCTTTTCTTGTTCATTCCTACTCACACTCTCTGCTGCTTCTCCCATATTCTTCATGGTGTAAACACAGCCACAACGTTTAAGGTCTGGTTTCCAATCTTCCACTAATCCCTTTAAAAAAACACAATGCATCAACAAAAATGCAAAGATGAATTCAAGAACACTTGCTACTGTGTTTGATGGCTTTATTAGCTTCCCTGTCACACAGGCCTTAAACTTTCTAAAGAAAGAGGGTCCTTTCTTGACTGTTGCTTTCTCTATACATTGATTGGCAGCCATTACTGGATTGAGTTGAACTTTGACGGTTTGTGAAGGAGCTATTTGATGAAAGAATGTATCAGCTACTTGATGAGTTGAGACAAACATCCCATGATTGGTTTTTGTTTCCTCAACAACATCATAGTTTGTAGAATTTGAATAGTCGATGTTTTCCTCATTTAGGAAGTTCTCATTGGGGTCTTCATCATTCATGAATCCCATTGAAAAATCATCAATCTCAGTATCGGTTATTTCTTTGTTGCAACCGTGTTTCTCAAATCCTACTACAAATAAAACATCATTAAAATTTTGTTAATATTGATCATTTTTTCTTGACCAAGGTCATTACAAAAAGAAATTATGGATTGAAAATACCTTTCAGTTCGTTTTCTTCCGTATTAGTTTGGAAGTTTGAGATATCATCAATTGGAACAATATTTTGCTGCTCTTCCATAAAGCTCTGACAAATTAAGTAGAGAGAAGTTGATACAACAAGCATTCTTTTTAGAAACAGACTTACAGTAAGAAATAAGAAAAGAATTTTAAAAAGTCTAAAATTGTTATTACTATGAATTAATTAGACATTGTACATAGTTGACGTAAGGGAGAAAGATAAAGATAGTGTTTAAAAAATATTGTAAAAGAACATTATAAAAATAATATAATTCTTATGCAAAAGTAAACTCCCGTATTTAATTTAATTAATAGCAACAATATTTTGGGGTTATTCCATGCAGATAGATGTGAGTTTTGGCGGCACTTTTATTACTAACATTTTTTTTAAGAAATGTGCAATTATTTATATCCATAATTTGAAATGTAGTAGAAAAATATTGCTCCCACAACAAAAAAAAATATTTCCAATTTATAGTATATATGTATGCAATTAATTTGCTAGATTCTAATTTAAAATCCATTTTCGATATGGGTTTTACACCTTGAAGCAATGATGGATTTCCAGAATTAATATGATTTTAAATACAAAAGCATGATTTAAATTAGAAAAGTTAGCAGTAGGACATACCTTTTCCACATTTTTGCTGGACATTCCCACCCATCTTAAATTCTCCATCATCCTCTCTGTCTTGAATCCATCATCAAGATCTCCAATCTCAATTGATCTTGTGTTTTGGTCTTCCCATGCTTTGTCAACAAATCCCATGTTCATGGGGTTCATATCGTTGACATGATTGTAATTGGTACCAACCATAAAAGTAAAGTCATGAGTTTCATGAGGAGCATAATTTTCATTGGCATTCATGAATGGTTGTGATGAGTAGTTGGATTGATTTATTAACTCCTGCGAAGCATGAGCAACTGAAAGAATTTCCTGCAAGATATCTGTTTCATTTCTGCTTCCACTCATGGAACTCGACCCTTGTTCCATCTTCAGCTTGGAAATGCCAACTTGAGGGAAGTCCAAGTCCTGCATCTGCAATGGAGGCATGCTAAACCTATGTTGCATCCTTGCACACTCCAGTGCTACATCCACCTGCAAAACAAATCATACACACATAACAATAGAGTTAACACGTATGAGTGTCTGAAAATATTTATGCTATAAACTAGTTAGATATTCGCATAGTATTTGATATGATTTTTACAGATTGTTTATGTTGTCTATATAAGTCAAACATTAAACTATTAAGATGAGGTTGGTATTACCTTTGATGGAGGATAGCTCATGGATCCATAATTGGGAAATGAAGAAGTGGATGCTGTTGGAAGATTGAGCAAGTCTTCTGATAAGAAATGTGACCATGCTGTCTCATTATCCCTTCTTCCACCATTGATATTGAAAGCAGTTCCATTTATGTTTGGGGATGTATCCATTGACATAAAATAATTTGAGCTCTCTAAAACTTCACCTCTACCTTCAGAGTATAGCTCGTTAATGCTTGATGATTGATCACTTGCAATTATCTGATTTGCATGGCTGGTGCTCACATTAACATAGTGTTGATCTCCAACTTTTGGAGGAATCACTGCAGTCTTCTTGAACACACGACAAAGAGCATATGCATCCTAAAAAAATAATTAAATGTTAACGTAGAGAATTTAAAATGAAAACGTATCTTTTGTTTATCATACAATCACTGTGGCTCCATAGGTATAATATTTATTTAATTTAATTAAATTTACACAACTAGAACAGGCATGAGATGATCAGTTTATAATAACAATATGTATTATACCAATAATTAAAAATCACTATTAAAAAATATTTTCCACGAGCAAAATCAATCCAATTAATAACTTGATATTTGATATTAAAACAACCAAATTAGAAGATAACTGTGTATATTTTACTCATATGTTCTGCAACAAAAGAAATATACATAAAGTTAGTAAAGAAAAACACTAAAATAAGACAGAAAAGAATCTTGAGAGTAGATGAAAGAAAAGGAAGAGAAGATGAACCTGCAAGCCTGTATTGGTTTCACACTGTGTCTCATCAAGACGGTACTCATGCATAACCCAACCTGTGCGACAACCATGTGGTGCCCTACCTCGATAGTAAACTAGGGTTTTCTTCATTCCTATTGCACAATTCTGAGAATTCACCTTACGGTCTTTCCCTGTGGCTTTCCAGTACCCAGATTTGGTTGCACGATTTGTTCTTGATCCATTTGGGTATTTTCTATCTCGAGGGCTGAAGAAATACCACTCCAAATCTTTTCCCGGTAACAATGACTTCCCTGTGCGAATATATAAAATATTAATCCTCTCAGACTTGCGTTGGTCACCATGAAAAAGCAAATGGTTTTTGAAAAAGTAATGAAAATTATTAGAAACTCCAAGTATATGCATTGATTGCATGGGGGAGTTATGTGTGTATATCATGTGGAGAATGTAATTCTTTTTCTGTGTTTGACTGTTTTTGACTTGGGAATCCCACTATTCCCTCATTACTTTGTCTTGATGTTCACAATAGGATTATAGGAAGTATCAATCCTATATTTGAATTAAGGACCTATATCCTCCCTACAACGTACCTCTGCATAATCCCTAGATATTTTAGGCGAAAGCACAGGAATATACTTGACCAATACAGCAAGTATGTGTTTCATGCATGATTGGTTAACAACCATAACCAAAATCGTGTCTAAAGAACTGTGACCCCACTTTTTTAACACTCTGTCGCATAGTGATTTACCAATCAATAATGGTTTGAGGTGTTTTTTAAACATGGGGATGCTAAACATGAGTCATGACAAACTATTTATGAAATTTTGTTGGAAGAATGAGCAATCATGTGGATGTGTGTATATACACATATAATATAAAAGATTGTTTTGTCATGTGTCTTGTGGGAAGTGTTATTGAATATTATACTAACCTGGCAAGTCCCATGGTTCACACTTATAAAGATCAACTTCAGGGATGATCTCTAGTTCAATCTTACGACCATTTATCTTTCTTCTGAGGTAATAAGAAACAAGTTCTTCATCTGTGGGGTGGAACCTAAACCCAGGAGGCAGTGAAACAGGAGCCATATTCATATATAAACCTGAATCTAAATGAAATAAACTGTGTAGGATCTCCTTATTGGAATAAATTGATAACAAAGAGTATAGAGAAATCTACGAGTAGCAGTCTAGCTATAGTTGCCTTGTAACCCTAATAAAAATGGGGCACGAAGCCTCAATTCCAATTCCAAGTATGATCCCTTACACAGATCAAAACCCTGCCATAAACAAAGAAAAACTAATTAGCAACTCAAACAAACATATATAACTAACCTCTCTTCATATTGCATGTATATGTACGTAACAAAACATATGTTTATAAGGGAAACATATATGAGACCTTAATTGGGAGGAAGAAGATCCAGACACAGAGGAAGAAGAAGTTGAGAGAAAGTTTTGGAAGGCAAAGAGGAGGGAGGGAAGGTGGAATGTTGGGGTTGCTTGGGGTTTTGATAAAGAGGATTGAAAAAGAGAAGATTGGAAAAACAAAAAGCAAATAAGGACTTGTTGTCTCTTTCTTTCTTTTTTTTCTTTCAAGTACTTTTCGTTTGTTTTTTGATCAAACGAATGATTCCTCTTATCTTTGTCTTGAAGCTTGAGTTGATGATTATGACATTTATTTCTGTAACCTTATAAATAAGTCCCTTGTGTTCTCCAATGATCCTATGCTTCGTGATTGTTCTTTCTTAGATTCTGGCCTTCCACGCATGACAATACATATGAAAAATGAATCTAATTCATACCTTTATTCGTTGGATTAAGAATCTATACATTAACGTGAGGAAACTATTGCCAACGAACTTTGGCGGCTGTTCCCAACTGAACTAACGACCCTTTCACACTTCTTTTTGCTTCAATCAATTCTTTTGAGCTTCATAAGGGTCCTTCCTTTTGTTTCCCCTTCTCTTCATCTTTGTTTTACTATATTTTTATGTTACAAATGCCATGTTTGAATAATCAAAACTTTGGTTTTAAGGTTTGGAATTCGAAACACAAAGAAATTGATACTGCATTATTGTTCCTTCTATTTTTGAATATTTTAAAAAGAAATTAATTAATTGTTAGTCTAGTTATTTGAACAACGGACTATACATTCAGGAAAAATGCAAAGAACATTACATGTAATAACTATAGAGGTGATGCATACTTACTGTACTTTCTCATATCAAGGAATTTATGAAATTAATTTGAACTGATTAAATTGTTATTTTTACCACATATGGTTTAAGCCAAATCCAATCAATTCAATTCAATTTTTTGAAACCAAAATATACATTAGAAAAATCACTTTCTATATCAATTATTTTAAATATGTTACATAAAAGATTCTATCAATGTACAAACGCAACCCATATAGAAAATAAAAGAGTTTCTACTAGAAAATTGACATTTCATATAAGATTATTTGATCTTATATGTCTTACACTTTATTTAAATTAGTATAAAATATTACTTGTAATATTATTAAAAAAAAGAAACAACAATAATAATAATAATGTTGGATTTACTTGCAAAATTTTGTACATTATCAAATAAGGTATTAAATATATATCCTTCTAAAAAATTCTCTTAAATTAATTCTAAAACTACAAGTAAGATAGAATGATAACGAATGCACATTGTATGAGTATATATAGTAATTCTTCTAAAATAATGTTATTTATCCACATGAAAGATGAAATAAAAAAAACATTCCAACTAAGAGCTAAAAATGTAGAAAAATATATTAAAAAATATTAAATAAACTTATAGAAAATGACGTTTTTCTCAATTTTTAACTCTCACCAATTCATTGATTGTTCCATGTAAATTTTGTTATATGTTTTTGCTAAATCAAGTGGTTATAAAAATTTGACACTTTTATTTGCAATGGAAGTAATGTGTATAAAATATCAACTCAAAACCATAACTAGAATTACAACATACAAGGCATAATTATAAATTCAGTAAGAGCTACATAAAAATAGTGACTAGTGAATTGAACGACTCAATGAGTTCGATGGAGAGGTTCATGTTATAATTATCTAAATCTTAACACTACATCCTAGTTAATGTCTAAGTATAATATCAAATAATTAAATTTAAAATTGCAATAAAATAAAATAAATAATAAATTAATAACTAATTGAAAACAAAGAGAAGTTAATGATGATAGGATGAAGTGATTTGAAAAGCCACATACCAAATCACAATATTCACTAAACAACATGTTAAATATATATATATATATATATGTATGTATATATATATATATGTATATATGTATATATACATATGTATATGTATGTATAACTTGGGGAAAAGGTTAATCTCTGCATTTGATTGAGATACTTATCTGTAATGTATTCGAAAGTGGGACCCACGTGGAACCAGGCTTTGCCACGTGATAAAAAAAGCATCCACGTGGCATGGTGGGATCACTTGTAACTTATCTCATCTTCTGTTCTGTGCTTTCCCTTTCATGAATCCATCCATTGGTGCTTTTCTCCTTTACAACATTATGCCGCCATTACCTTAATATATCTTTACATCATCAATTCCATTTATTAATATATAAATAATCATATTTCCATCCAATTAAACACTACAATACTATATCTATTTAAGGCATAGAACACCACTCTTTTCTTATGCATTTCTCCATAGTTTTTTATCAGAACTATACCACTATAAGAAAAGGTCCTTCCAGATTAAAAACATTTTCAATTATATAATTTTAATTTTTTTTTAATTTCAAATATATATTTTCAGAAATGAAAAGTGTATTTCAAATAATTTAAAATTTAATCTTAAAAATATTTTATACTTTTTCGTAGAGGTTATAATTTCAATCTATATCCTTAAAAAATTTAAATTTTCAAATTTACTCTCTGGTTTCGATATTTATGTTTAGTTATGTGATATGTATAATCTAAGAAGATATGAATTGTATAATCTTAAAATGTTAGTGGATTAATTCAGAACGTGAAACATCAATATTTTGTATTCTAGTGTATTCTATTATGTATAATTCATAAAATAATATTTGTATTTAAGATGGTTTATTTTTATAATTTTTGTATTTTAAAATGTACAATTTAAAATACAAAAGTTATATTCTAAAATAAAATATATATTATACATTACACAATTCAAAATGTATTTTCAAATCTAAATATATATTTTAAAATATATAATTCAAAATATATTAATACATTTCAAAGTATAGAATCTCAAATTCATTTTATAAATCTGAAACAGATATACTTTTTATTTTTTTTACCACCCCATAGAGGTGCACCTTTAAACTATGAAGGTGCAGATTAAAATGGCTTTCCTGGAATAAAGAATCCAAAAGCCCATAATACATGTATTCGGCCCAAAATCTTAAGGCGTAAAAAGCGTACGTGGGCACACTTAGGGGCCCAAATTTTGTTTACAACACTATTGCTTCAAGGCAGTTTCTTCCTGCACCCCCACAATTTTGTAAATTCCGAAACTGACCCTCACAATTTCGGAATCTGGGAGTGTGCTACGGATTCATCAATCCGGAAGTGAATCATGTTGCATTCTGGATGAGGGGGTGTTCCAGAAGTAAAGTTTGCATAAATTATTGATTTTCGGATTGCTGAATCCAGAAGCCTAATTTCTATTACGGATTGATGGATCCGGAATGATTTTTTTCAATTATGGATTTCTGAATCCATAATGCATATTTTGAATTACGATGGTTTTTTCAATTATGGATGTTTTGCATTTTATTTATTTTTATTAACACTATCATTCATGTACTATCGGAAGCATCAATCCGGGAGAATACCGGATGCGCCAATCCAAAAATTTACTGGATTTCATAATCCAGAATAAAAAAAAAATGTACAATTTATATAGGGACACTTTTGTCTTTGCGCAACCTTATGGGGGTGCAGGAAGAAAAATATAGGATTGCAGGAAGAAACTGCCTTGCTTCAAAGTTCTGAGTTGTCTAATTTTTTCTTCTATTATGCTTAAGAAAATGACTAATTGTAATTTGTAATCCATTTTATTTTTAAATAAATTAATATTATAATAATATAAAATAAGTTATGAGATGTGGTCATGAAAAGGTTGATTTTATATTTATTTTAAATTAAATTTTTACTTGAATTAAAAGCTGTAAAAAACAAAAACAAAAGTTTGCAAGCAGTAGTAGCAGTGTGAGAAACAGAAGATGTAAGTTCAACATTGTAATAATCACGCCACTATTCTTCCTTTATACATTCAGTGTTTAGTTACAAAAACATCAATTTATCCTAATTGTATGTTTATAACAAGAAATTGTCACCCAATCCAATAAATTTAAAACGATAAATTTAAAATAAAGAATATAATTCATATAAATAAAAAATAATTGTACGTCTCTTTTTTTTTCATGAATCTTATCTTTTGCACACTGCAATCTAGTGACATTTTAAAAGACTAGACTCCATTTACATGACATTTGAAAAAGACTACAGTACAACAAAACTCGCGTGATAATTTGATTGGTTTTTGTATTGATTTATAAGCTGATTCAACTCTATCAAAATGAAAGTTCCACTTCAATAATTGTGAAGTAGCTGGCATTGTAGTTGTCAAGAGGAATGAAATGTGATAAGGTAACAACTTGTAAAACTATAAATGTCTCAGTCACAATCAAAGACTTACATGGTATCAATCTGAACCCCATGCAGTATAGATTTTTAGGGAATTTGGAAGGAACTGGGGAGATTGATCAATCAAAGAAATGGTGAAAGAAGATGGGTCATTCTGTCTGAGGGGGACATCACAAAATGGTCTTAAAAATTTGTTAACGTGATAAAAGAAAACCTGGGAAAGTAAGGGACATGCATGCACGTGCCCTTGTTGTCTTCTTGTCAAGTGTCTTCTTAGTGTGGACTGTTTTATGTGTCTGCGATGTTCGACATAACGTGCAATAAAGACATTGCAGTGATTACTTGGATCATGAGTTCCACCATTCATCCAACCCAGAGGAATCTTTCATGAATTGACACACCCATATTTATCCTTCATAAAAATCCTCAAGTGAGATTTTGTCGGTCACAAACAACCACCTCTCTTTGTGTGAGAATGAGTACACAAAAAAGATAAAATCACACAGAGAATATCTGGAGAAATCGTGGTTTTGTTAATGTAATTAGGAACAATTAATAGGTTTTATTATTTTTATATGGAGAATGGTACAAATTCTGTGCTTTTATACATAAACTAAATATAATGTGTTTCTGCTATGGAAATAAGATCTAGAGAACTATTGAAGTCTTTGTTTTCCTTTTTCACGTTACTCCTTCAACTTTCAGTCTCGGGTGAATGTTAAATGTGGGAGGTACCCGCAGAAGGCACTCTCAAGTCAGTAAAGAGGGTGTTTGACACTCAGGTACAGTGATAATGACTTACCTTGTTTCTTGGAATGTGTGCTATTTATATTATTTTAATGAGTTTACCTTATTTGGACCTGATTAGTGAAATGGATCACAGTTATGGTTGCATTACCTAATTCTTAATGGTAATTTAACTTCACTGATCTTGGTTTGAGCGTGAATGACTAAGTGTGTTTGTCGACCAGACCGTCCATAAAGATCTCAGTCATCTCAATCAGGGAGGCCAAGTCTCGATCATCTCGGTCTCGTCCTATACCATACCATTACATAATGTATGTTGCAAAACAAGATGAATGGTTAGTTGCTCACTGATTCAGATGGAAGAAAACGACTAGATCTTCAAAATCAATTGGGTAGAGGAATAGGACTTTTCAATAGATAAGTCAGGGAGAGTTATACAAATCTGAAAGCTAAGTGCAACTACCTTGAAATAATTGGAAGAATGCGCAACAATATGCAGTTGATTTTGGATTATAATTATAACTCTATAAATTTAATGGATTTAAGCATTCTGCAGTAGCCAAGATTTTGTGCATGCATTTGTTTTGGACTCTTAAAAGGAAACCCATTCTAAACTTGTTCTTAATGGATCAGTCTTAATTACTAGTGGATTAACACATATGTGCTTACCTGGAACGTTTTACGATTCAGTTAATGCTTAACAAATTCAACTTTGACAAGAACATCACTTTATCTGGTCAAATCTTGAAACTTGAAATGAAGTTTTGAGCACGTATATAGGTTGTTGAGGAGCATAGGTTTGGAAAATGTCAGTTCTATCAAATTGTTTTTTTAGCAACTTTTCAAATACATTTTTACAAGCCGATTTAATGTGCATATATTATATGGTTATGATCAATTTAAAAAACTTTTAAAAATCTACAATTCTGCTAGAGTGTTGGTTACTATAAATTTATTATTAAAAGGATGTTGTAGAAAGCTAATTTTTTAAGTAATGAGTATAGACTAACACAGAATTTTGGAATATGTTAGAAGACATTATAGCTTCTCACAACAATAAAGTTAATTACGCATGAGCTGCAAAAGCTATATGCACTCACTTTTGGGTAACTAAAATTTTAAATTGTTCTTTGTCTACCTACCTATGTTGGTAGATGCCTAATATTTTTATCTAAATTAATTTAACTTTTACACGTAGAATGAGAATAAATATTAATTTGTCAAACAATTTTTTATTGTAATTTGTAAAATTTACAAAGCTCAATTAAATAATTTCTTAGATAATTTTTGTGCCAAATTTATTTTTCATTAATTTTACAAATCAAAAAACAACAATTTTCTTAATTCTTAAATTAATCAAATAATTATTTCTTACAAATTTTGTTAATTATATTTAAAAACTTAATCTTTATATTTAAATATTATTTTTTATATAAATATTTAAATTTATTTTTTTTTTCTTATTATCCCCACATTCTCTAATATTAATTTTTTTTTTAAATTAAACAAAAGTCATACATGTAAAATTTATATAACTAAAGTTGTCACTTCATATATGACTTTAATTATGTAGTTTTTACATTAAAATCATATGTCATATGACTTTAATTATATAGTTTTTACATTAAAATCGTATTATGGATGCACAATTCCTATGTAATCTAATTTATTCTAAAGTTATTAGTCCCTCCTATAACTTTCACCTTATTTAAATTCGCGTGGACAACACAACATTTTTCTTGTTATATCCAACGCAAAAGTTGTGTTTCCCTAATACCATTTTAGTTTATATTTATTGGAAGTTGTTAATCTCAAACACGACTTAAAATAAACATAATTAAACGTTTGGTCCCTAGTGTAATTTTCAGGAGTTACATAATAAACATTATTTAGCTTAAATAACTTTTCATCTCTAAAGTAGAAATGTTTTCCTTTTGATCTCTAGTTTTTTTTTGTCCCGGTTGATCCTTGGAAAATTGAAATATTAGAAATGGAATTTGAGCAACTTTATAATGCTAAAATAGAAATAGACAAAATTAAGAGACATGTTATTTGTGACTGTACACAGGAATGAATGCCCCAAGATAGTGAACAAAGACACACTATTATTTTTGACTATACACTTGATCTTTCTTTCAGGCCTAAAGCCAACATCACCTCTTTCTCACTAAGAACTATTGGTGAAAACTGCCAGAGATGAATGGCTGTAAAAATTAGCCTTTCACCTGACTTTGGCTCGTGTTTATATATCCTTCAATCCCATACTTCTGATACACCGTGCTCTGATTCTCTTCCCACCATTTTTCGGCTTCCTTCTCTAAGAATCGTTTGCGACTGCAAATCACACATCATCACAGTCATTAAGACAGTAATATCATGATAAAATGGAGTATCCATCTTCCTGATAGTTGGACCAAATGAGATATTACCAAGTGTTCAAAGTATGTGCATGATTTGCATTTTGAAAAAACAAATATAAGTAGGCACAGGAAGAGCACACAGTAACATTAAATTTTATGATGATAGAGTGTGTGAAAAAATATGATTAATTAGTGAATTTCTTATGGCTAAGCACTAGGTGAATAGACATTACCTAAATCTCACTCGCTTGAGGCCTTTTTTCCCACATGGCAAGGTTGTAAATGTGATGTAAACACCTGGCTCATACTGTTCTACCCAGTCAGCCTTCAAGCCATTGTTGATATTATCTTGTTGTTGAGATTCTCCTCTGTTAGAGTTAGAATTTTCGTTTTTGGGAAACATACTTCTCCCAAATTTGGATTTTAATGTCTCAGAGAATACTATAGGAGAATTGGATAGACTGTCCACATTGCCATCTCTTGGACTCTTCATATCTGTAACTATGGTTGCCACATTCGGCACAAATTCATGTTGTCCAACTTTTGCTTCTTGTCCAGCGTTATCTTTTCCTGATATTGTATGAAGCTGCAATGGTGATAAATACATCAATTACTTTGTTCAAGGAATATAACTTAAATATACACTTAAAAAATAGAAAATTCACGTTGAAATTTTTTGGGAGACTTTAAGCAAATCATGCTAAAAGTTCTAATAATGATTTCATGATTAGAACTTTGCATTTCAGGAAAGTTATTTTTACTATGAATCCTTGTTCTGGAGATACTAAAACCAAGTTCTAAAAGCTTCAATCTCGTATATGATACAATTGATTTATATAGTCATATAATAGCTTCATTTTTCATATGTTTATTACATCTTGCTACCTTACGCATATGATACAAATTAAATTAAATGAAGTTGAAAATTCTAGACTCCAACTTAAACCTAAATTAAAACAATTACACTGATAAAAAAGAACTTACCCTTAGTGCTAAAGCTTTTATGACCTCTTTTGCTGCCTTGCACTTAGCAGCTTCCTCCCTTGCCACAGACCAACTCTCCTCAATTTTTTGTTGACACTCTTGTATTTTATTATTTTTAAGCTCACATTGCTCTTCAAGTCTCTTAGCCTATATGAGCATGGGAAAAGTGAGCACAATCAGTACAGATTAGAAAATGAATGTTATGTTACTAGTAATTGCGTAGTAAAAATTTAATATACAATTGAAGGGTAGATATAGAAAGTTCAGGAGAGGAATAAGCACCCTAAAGGCTAAAATTGATAACAATTATACAAAGGAAGTTAAAAAAACTTAATACAACTGCTTAAAATGGAAAAAAATTCAAAATATAGTAGTTCATCTAAAAAAAAGTACTCTTGAACAGGATTGCAAGAAAAATAAACATGTAGAGTGCCAAAAAGGCATTAAAGACACGATTCGATAGTTAAGATGTGAAGCACTACGTGAACTTTTTTATTAAGAAAAACGGTTTCAATTTCAACTATTACGTGGTCATGAATTTCACTGTACTGTTATGGTGTATATATACAAATAGATTGATCAATTGATAATTGTGGTCTAAATAGGGACAATGATTTTATAGGGAATTATAAAAGAAGTCATTAAAAGAGTCAATACCTCGGCTCTCAGCCTATGAACTTCTTCAAGGAGCAGCTTGTCAGACTTAGTTGTATCTGACTCTACTTTAGAGAAGTTATATGTTGTAGATTCCATATTAAAAGGAGAAACTGTGGCTAATTTACTTTTGGATGAAGAAACATGAACAACTGGATTTTCTGTACAATTAATTTTAAATATGGCAGGACATGGAACTTGCCCCCACTGTGGCATTCCACCTAGCCTAGACGAAATATCTTCTACATCCTGCTGGCTTTCTGGGTGGTTTTTCCAATCCTTACGTCCACTTGGCATACTTTTCCTGTAACATGATTGACCAAGTGATAACAGAGGCCCTTGTGTCACGGTTGTCTCTCCCCTATCCTCAGTCATATCAGCAATTTTTTGTTGTTGCTTCAACAACTGTTGACTGTTGTAATTTCGGGATTTAGATGCCATTATTGAATGTGTACCTCCCTGTCGTTTATCAAAACACTGATCACAAACCCGAAAAGCCTTGCTCTTACTGGGGGCTAGAGGTGCATTTATAATCTTCTTACTACTACAAGCACGGCAGAACAAAAGACCACAGTTATAGCAGTTATGCTTCTTCCTTGTGAACCCAAATGGCAACCTACAACCACTACAAGTTGATTGGTCACTAATAGAAATAGGTTTGTGTAAACAGATTGCAGCTGTGAAGCTTGGACCACAAGTGATAGTATTTACCTGTCTATCTCTCAGAGCCTCAACAAAACAAGGTGTATATCTATCTTCAGTATCACCTAGCCCCAGTTGACCACTTTCACCCCTGCCCCATGTATAGACACTCCCTGCAGAAGTCAAAACAGCAACATGATATGAACCAGTTGATATAACTTTAACAAACTCTTGTTTGAGTTGTCCCTCAACCATGACTGCTTTATCCTTGGCATGTGGATTTCCTAACTGTCCATATTTGGCACTACCTATTGCAAAAACCTTGCCCATGTTAGTGAGTGCTACAGTCAACATTCTTCCACAGGACACTTGAACAAAATCATAGTCTACAAGTTGTGTAACACATGTTGGCACAAGCTTGCTTCCATTATCGGAATGACCAAGCCTCCCCTCATCTCCATCACCCCATGTAAACAACTTACCACTAGCACTATTGTACCTAAAACGATCAAACATGACTTCAACAATAGCAGATGTATGCCACGATCCACATGCAACAGATCTCACCCTTAGTCCACTAAGAGACTCAACTTCTTTTGGACTTGAACAGCTCCGAACATCGCCATGGCCAAGAACCCCAAATGTACCATCTCCGTAAGTAAATAACCTCCCACAACTAGAGACAATCGCAGTATGCCATTCCCCACAAGCAATACTTGAGATACTAATACCATCTAAGTATCCACCAAGTTTTTGCGGTATCCACTGACTTCTTGTTCTCCCTTCATTAAATAAGTCTGCACAGCAGACATCATTTCCCCAAGTATATACTTCACCAGAATCTGTCAAAGCACATGTATGATACTCACCACAAGAAACATGCTTTACATGAAGACCATTAAGAGAATCAACTATTTTTGGGGAGCTAATGTCCATATCAATTTTCTGCCCGAGTCTTCCCCACTTTCCTTGACCCCAACAAAAAACTTCCCCTTGTTTTGTAACTAAGGCAGCATGTTTTCCTCCCAAAGCTATGTTCTGTACATCTAACATTGCAGTGGATTCTAGTAACTTCGGCACCAAAGAATAGACCCCGCCTTGAACAAACCTTTCATTCACAATCCCTACAAGACATCCAATCCCTCCACCCCATATCATTACATCCTTTAATACATTACTTTTTCCTAAATGTACGGAAGTAGAATGCGTCAAATACCTATAGGACAAATTCTTCTTGTGCTCTTTATCAATGCAAGTTGACTCAATGTTACTACGAACCTCTGGATCAATGTATGGAGAACATGGCACTGAATTATCTGTTACACCATGAGTGCTGGAGATGAAAGATGTGGATGAATATAAGTTATCAGAAGTGCATGACAAGCCATCAGAAAAGCACCTTTCGGAAAGTGACAAAGTAGGACTTGCACATAAGCTATGTACCTTCAAAACAATAACAACCAAGTTACATTTTATGTCAGTGACAATCGTTTTTTTTTTTTTTAGAGAAAGTGATATCCAACTTATATATATTAACAAGGAAAAGAGAAATAAGTACAAGCAAACTGCTTCTAGCATGATATTATCATCAAACCTCAGCCTTCTATGTTTAACTTAAGTAATAAGCTTTTTGAAGTTTATAATCATCATTTATGCCAAAAAAAATCATTTGAAGATTACTGATAAATAATGATGTTTTGTCTGTCATCAAATGAATGATCAATTTGGTTTTAAAGTTAAAAATTTAGACGAGAATAAAGAAGACAGAGTAGTCAAAGGATATGCCAATCATACAAATAAAAAAATGCTATGTTTGCAGAAATTCAAGCACATCCATAACTATATACATCCTTTTTATTATTGCGCCTCTTTTTCCTGACGTGCATGGACATAAAACCCAATGAAAATTAAGCTAATGAACTGTAACCAATGCCAAACAAAATTTCGATAAAATAAATCACATCTCTTTTGAACCTAAATATTCAGAAATGAGATATCTTATTTAGCCTTTACCACCTTCAGAACAGTAAAGATTTAGTAACAAAGGAAGCTCGATGTAATTATAAAGAGGGGGTGAAAGAGTATTTTAGTTCTTTCAATAAATTTAAAACTTTTTAATTGTAGCATATGATAATAACCACAACAGCAAAAAAAATCCATAATTATTTATGAACAATTAAAAGATTAGTAGTTCTGAAGATAGGGATTACAATGAACCATCCAACTTTTCGAAAAAGTTTTGCTTTCTTATAAACCCCATATGTTAGATTATTATACATGTGGGATAACTACAATAGATTTTTTATTAATTAAACAAAGAAGATGTATGAAACCTGAGTAAACTGAGAGGTTTCATCCAGAAGGCCGAGATTCTTTTTTCTTCGTAAGATTCCAGCAGGACTACTAACACAACTCTGCACACCTTTGCAACTTCTTAAACTACTAAAAGCTCTTGGATGCTGACATCTAGAGATAACAGCTTTCAAGCCAACAAACCAAGTAGCAGCTTGTGCCTTATCCTTGCATATCTATAGTTCAAAAGAAATAAATGTCTATCAAGCTACACCAATGAGAAAACAAATGCAATTATATCATGTCATGTATTAATCAAAATTCACAAATATTACCAGATCAAGAGAACGTTCACCATTAGCATAGATTAGTGAAAACGAATGGCACTCCTTTTCGGGTTCATTTTGCCTCTGGGACCTTATCTGAAAGTAGTGAGCCATTTATTAGACCAAACATGATTTTTACTCTGTTCATTTCGATTTCAAACCGTCATATTCACGGGAATGCATCAAGTCAGAATACATGGATGTTCGTTACATACATTTTCTTGCCCTTGAACAATTTTTGTAACTACACTCAATCGCAAATGCTTTTCCTGCTGTCCTGAATACCAAATCAAATTTCTCTCATCCTAGAACCAAAGAAGAGGAAGATAATTTTAGCAACTTTATCATAATGCAATGAATAAAATAAGGACAATTAATGAAGTTTCAAACCCAATAATGTTTACCATTTCACCCAACAAAAACCAAGAGATCTATTTTTTCTTAACTGGTATTCAATAGAAGTCAAACTTAATTTTTCCTCCATCAATAGATACTACTATACAAAAGTTCACTGAAAAAGTGCAAAAAAAACAGTAGTACTCCACCTAAGAGTAACTTGCTTAATTTTTTAAAAATAGCATTGATACAAAATAACATTAGAAATTCAAAGCCAATATCTTGAGAAAGACCAAGGAAAAAACAGATTGGAACGTCCACGTGTACGGTGCTTCTAAATACAATACTCATAAGAAATTTGTAGAAGAAAATGTACTAAGAAATGTGTTCGATAGGCAAGTTTCGTATTAAAGGAGTGGTCATATAAATCTCCTAAAATGATTTGTCATCTCGTTATAGCCTACCTGGGAAAGTCTGAAAGGACAGAGCTTCGGCTTTCCTCTACGACCACACTTGAGTAAATATGCACCTTTCTTGATAGAAACAATTGCCTGAACAGAAGAAAGACGAACCAAATTTTGAGTATTGGAAAAACGGAAAATCAATTCTCTGAGATATAAGGTGAGCACACACTAGAAAATATTGGACATATAAAAACTAAATCAAAATATTAAATTACATATTTCAAGAAAAAGACTAAAACTCTAGCCTTATACTGATCCACATCATAACACACATCAATGTGTGAATATCGTATAGGAATGTGTGCATACTCAGAAGAAAATAAGTAGAGTGAAACAACAATTAAGATCATAAACACGTTAATGCGTTCCAAGAATCTTTTGGTCTAAGAAAATTACTCTAAAGCAAAAGATGATGAATTCCAGCCTAAATAGTATTTAAATAAAACTGCAAGAATGTAATCATGTTATAACCAAATTGACAGTGATAGCTAGCGCCTCATTTTGTACGCTTTTAGAACAATTACTTTGAAGGGACCTGGAATTTTTACCAACGCAAATGAATGTACATATTTCGGGTGATTTCACCAAAAAAAATGTAGATTGGGTGATGTGTGCTAAAACTTAAGAAATCGAAGTATAACTTAGGTTTGTACATTAGAAATTCAGCATGTGTCATTGTGATGAACAAATTGTAAAGGATACAGAATAAATCATAAAGCTTTTAGCTTTCTATTTCTGGTTTTAACTAATTCTGATTTAGTGGGTAGCTGTTCTACAGTTGGTTGATTGCATGTTAATCACCAACTCTATAAATAGGTTTGATCTCTTTCTGTAATAGTACTACATTTGTTTCTTTTTCAACTTCAGATAATCAAGATTTTGTCTTCTGTGATAAACTTTCTTCTCTGTTTTTCAATCTTTGTCCATAATCTTCACACAAATGAATTATAAAGATGGCAAGGAGTTCTAAATTTTAACAAGAATTGGAGGGTCAAACAACTAAAGATCACTATTAAAGAGAATGTTTCATTAGCAATGAAACCCACAAATCATTTCAAAACTAAAACAATTTAAAAGATTGGAAATTAGAGAAAAAATTGAGAACACGTAAGCAACACTAAAGTGAGCATGACTTTGAAATATTGCTATCAAGAAATAGAAAATGGAAAATAACCTGTTCAATAGCCCTGTCAAATGGGACTGTTGCCAAGGACTCTTCTTCCATTGTCATGTTGTAGTTTCATGGAAGAGAGAATGGCAGACAAGGGACACAGACAAGAGTCCTTCCTCAGTTTTCACAATACGTGGAACCTTATCATTGACAGCAAAATGATTGAAGAGAGGTAAGAATGCAGAAGATGCTCTCTCTTTCTCTTTCTCTCTGAAGTGTCTGAATGAACAGAAGAACATAACATAAGAAACAACTGAGAAAATATTAATGTGATCAAGCCAATAACATAATGTACTTTACTGACCACTGATTATTATTTGGAGGGAAATGTTACATAATATATATATATATATATATATATATATTTATTAACAACCAGTTATTTGGTTAGTATTGCACAATTACCTTTTAATGACTAATAACTCACTTCATAGAAGTAATACAATTTTATAATTTTAAAATAATAATTAACAATTCTCATAAGAAAATTATTATGCGAAGTTTTCACCTTTAACTTTAAACCATATTTCAATATATTATTTTCTTGATTATTAAAAAAGAATCCTCTGAAGCATAACAGTAATAATATTTTAAAAAATAATTCAGAAGTCATCCATGACACTGATCTTTAAAAAAAGATTTGATGAGTGTAAAAGTATTTAATATATAATATACTAAAATAAAAATTATTTTTTGATTTATATGTTAATTTATATATATGAAAAACAAATTAGGAAGTTAAAAGGTCAAGAAAGCTTCATTATTACATCACACAATACATAGATAAGGAGTGTAAGAGTGACGGCGACACTTTTATCTTTTAACGACCGAGTGGGTGTCCATTTAAAGTATGAGAGTATAGAAACAAATGGCCAAAAAGTAAAAGCCGCGCTGGCCCACTTCTACCTTGCATCTCACCAAATAAAAATAAATAAATAAATCAATTCAAATTAACTTCCAAGACAAAAGAAGCCCTACACTTCTTCCCACTTCCTATATTCACCGCCGCCGCTACGGCCACCCTGGCCGCGGAGCTAGGGCGACAGAGAATGAGAGCGACACCGTGCCATTCCGATGCGCTCTCGTTCATTCGTGAGGCCTTAGATTTTCACCCACCGCCGCGGCAGAAGACGACGGCGACGAGAGCAAAGCCAGCAAGGACCCTGAAGAGCACCTCCGCCGGTGGAGATAGTAAAATGACCAAAATGCCCTTTCTATGATTCTATTTTCTGAATTTGTTTTTTTGAGAAACTAGTTTCGAGGGAGAGAGAGGAGAAAAGGGGAAATACAAGAAGGAAAGAAAGGAAGACTGTTTGGTAAAGTGGGGAAACCAAATCAGAATCAGAATCCAATCTTAATCGAGATGCTTTCATGGCTAAGAAGAGAAGAAGAAAGTTGAGCGCAAGTGAAAACGGTGCCGTTTCTTTCTCTCCTTATTACAAATTTCAAACTAAGATCCTAATCAGTAACCCATGTTTTTACCAAAGAGAATCTAATTAAAACAACTTAGAGAATTTTAAATTTACTTTTAAGATGCGATTTTTTAATAACTTTAAACAATCTAAACACGATTAGTTCCTTCTAAACAAAATTCCAAATACACGGTAACTAATCTCAATTGCCCTGCACCGGAAGATTTTAATTAATTAATACCGTGAAATGCGTGCTGTGCTGTGTGTGAAGGAAGAATGAGTTTATTTTATCGACCTCTGTTTACTCTTTTTCTTAATTACTGCATAACATTTGTTGGCTTTGAAAACAGAAACCAGGCAGATTCAAAGGAGGAGAAAAATCGGCACCAGAGATATACGTAGCAAACAAGAATCAAAAATTGAGAGAAAGAAAGTAAGAAATTACCAAGAATTTGCCTTGTTTCCAGTGCAGAATGATGAAGGGAATGAAGACAATGTGATGGTTTTTTATGTTAAAAACCTTAACTGAACTGAACTGAACGATGACACTCTCTTGTCTTCCTTTTCCTCTGACTATCTCCTCACCTTAAAACTTTCTGTTTGTTTTCACTGTGCATCACTCTGAGCACTCACTCTTCGCAGAAAATTCCCCTCGCTTCGAATCATTGCTCTTGTCCCAATATATAAGAGAAGCCTATGAGGATATGGACAATCTAATGCAAACAAATTCTGACTAAAAAAATTAACTTCCTCAAGTTTAGGTTAATAATATATTTGTATACATTGGAATAATACAAGTAATTTTTGCCCTTTTATGTAAAAAAAAAGTTTAGTGAAATTGGGTCATTAGTCAATTTCCTTAATATACAAACTGGTATGAGAGGAACTAGCTTCTAGTTTAGCAATATATTAGGGAATGATATATGTAATAAGAAAAATGAGAAGGTTTTTTTTGTGTTAAATTTTGAAGAATTTTTACTAATGAATCCTGCATAGAGAAGAGACGGCAAAGTGCAAAGTAGAGACAAGCAACGTGAAGAGGAAAAAAGTGAAATAAAAGAGTTGTTAATGAGCAACGTGCAATTTCTCATTCAACGGATTCCTTATCTCTCAATGATTGAACCCAGTTCCTTTTGACTGTTGACAATTGTAATAATTGAAACCCCACGAGGATTCTTCCTTATGATGAAAGTTTTGGAGTAATGTCTCTAAACTCAGTGTTTAGGTTTCAAAATTCTTGCTTGAAACAGCTGAGTTTAGCATGATTGTGTTTCCAAAACACAAGAGCTTGCAGTGCATTCATCCAACGTTAAACCAAAAGAGATTAGGATCTAAACAGTGAGTTACTGTATCCAAAAGCAACTTTAATTTTCATGTCTTTTTAAAAGGATGCCTCTTTTAAGAAGAATCTAGCTGACGCCTAAAGTCTAAAATACAGACAAAATGGTCTTTCTATCTTTCTTTTCAACGCAGATAACAACATTCATTCACTCATTCATTATTCTTCTTATTTTCTTAAATCATGCACCTTGCCAACTAATACCATCAATAAATTACTACGAACTCTCCAATCATCGCCACGTGAATTCTTCAATATATTATCTCCACCCATTCTATCACAACTCATTCAACAAATAAGTTTTCAGTGAGATGAATCTAAAACTTTGTTCATTGTCAAAAACTTACCCAATGTAACCTGTTCATACAAATAAAAAGAAAATCATTTTTTCAAAGAAAATTAAAATATATTTGATTCTCTGTGAACCAGCCAAACCTTGATAACATTATTTAGTTTTAGAGATTAAAGCAGTAATAAATTGAAACGGTACAATGCCATTTAGTGATTTATGATGTTCTTTTGCAGGTTCTTTTGAAACTGTGTTCACCTTTTTTTATCTTTTTGTTCATTCGAAATGATTTGTCTTCACATGGCACCACGAAGCAAGGAGAAAACCGGTGGATGCCAGTGAGTTCGTTTTTAGTTAAGAAAAATTAATGAACAGTGGATTACTTAATCCCAAGACGCTACTGTGTTAATCCCTTGGCTCCCAACAAACCAAAAGATTATTAATAAAATAATTAATTAATTAATTAATTAATCAAAAAATAATCTTAAAAGGTAAGTTTCCCTTTTGAGGAGGAGTGGTCCATGTAGGACATAAAGACAAGTTTGTCCAAATGCAACCAGCACAGCAGCAAAATGTAATAGAATTATACAACATTGTGTTTGATGCATAATGCTTAACTTATAATATTTCATGCATTAAATGTTCCTATGCCTTGTGTTATTCACATACACAATTTTTTTATGCTCACCTCGTCAATAAAAATCTTCCAAGGATTCACTCTCACCTTAATTTAATTGATATAGTATAGAAAGAAAAATAGAAGATAGTAAAAGAAATATAAACAAATTGAGTTAAATGAAATAAGAGAGATTTTGTTAATATAATAAATATATTTTAGTTTATAAATGTTAATTTATGTAATATGTTGTATCATGTCAATAATAATAACACTATAGTTCTGTTTCTGAAGTTATATACACCTTGTTTAATCTCATTAAATCGCATTCTATATATGTGTTTATTACAGTGTTTTAGAATTTATGTAATTACTAATCAACATCGTACTTATACCTTTTTTTTAAGGAGCATAATGCACATTATTAAATAAATGATATTTTTTTAGTTGGGATATTGTTTTAACACTGAAATGGACACTAGATAAACTTAAATTAAAGAGTTAAAATGAAATGCAAAATTAAATATATACACTCTAAAATAAAATAAAAATTTAAAACAAGCTTCTAATTTTGATTTTGAGTCCATAAAATAACATAAAAATTTAATTACTTAACTAGAATTAAAAATAAATCTAACTCAAAATTAAACAATTGAATCAATGAACCCACTTATAAGTAAATTTAATCCACTTATCCTATGATTAAATAAATTGAACTGAAACACATGTTCTATGTTAAATATATCAATAATTTTAATATTAAATTCACTCAAATTATTATAAAAATACATCTATTATAAAAAAAGAAAACAATCTAGAAGAAAGTTTATAAATAAAAAATGTTAGTACATGTCATTTAATTTTGTTTTATCTTTTAATACCAAGTGGGTAATTTAATAAAGACGTGGAGTCGACAAATAAGAGCATCGTTGTTGGTATTGCTTTATGTAGCATACCATCATCAGGTACCAAGATTTCAAAGTGGGGCTATATTCGCGTCAAAAAGTAAAAAAAAGTGGGGACCATATATTAATGAAACTCATCAAATTATTTTCAATTTTGTTTCACTACACTATTTAAATATTTTTTTTGAGTAAAAAGTTTAACTATTTATTAAATTATTTATTTTTGTCAAATGAGAGTTTCTATAACAGTTTATTTATACTATTCACTAAAATATGTTTAAAAATTATTTAAATTTTAATGAAATTTATTGAAATAAATTAGAAAATATTTTAAAAAAAAGTGAACTGTTTGTTGAAATATTTATGAAGGTTAATTAGAGTGAAATATTATCTTAAGTTATCCATTATGCATCAAAACTATTAAAATATTTCCCCTTTTCTTCATACTTCTCTTGGAAATGAGAGACTTACTTTTGAAGATATGTTGTAATCTTATAACTTTCATCTTAATTACATGGTTGATATGAAATAAGTTGGTAAAATATATTTAATTCATAATGATAATTTTTTTTGTCATCTTTCTCATGTATATGTTGAAGATCTCACATCGATTAAAGATTAAGACATTTTATTATATATAAATGGGTATAAAATTCACTTCATGAGTCAGTTTTATGGGGTTGAGTTATGCTTAAAGTCCACTTCGTAATATATATATATATATATATATATATATATATATATATATATATATATATATATT
>Ga0123342_1002719_pt1 | contig 29072 bp, 15 predicted proteins | sample Turbeawhitnodule_FD_89960 | JGI IMG/M metagenome (GOLD analysis project Ga0123342, IMG submission 89960) | Root nodule microbial communities of legume samples collected from Mexico - Turtle bean Mexico white nodule | ecosystem: Host-associated > Plants > Roots > Nodule | place: Mexico: Nepantla... | reverse complement strand
GAACTGTTGTGTTTGTAAGTAATTGGTACTGATTTAGTGGATTCCACCTTGGGGTAAGGTGAGACTGGATGTAGCTCTGTATGAGTGAACCAGTATAAAAGCTTGTGTGCCTTTTCTTCTCATTCCTGCACTCATTTCTGGTTTTGCTTAATTCTGTCAAGAACTAAATCTGTTCTTTTGAAATTGAATCTGTTAATCATGGGTTTAAATAAGAACTGTTCTTCCTGATTTGTTAAAGCTTTCTAATCTCGAACAAGACAGTTGGATATGCTGTTTTAATTGATCTGAAAACAAATTGTCTATTCATCAAAACCTGAGAAAGATTTATTCTCATTAAAATCTTGTGTTGAATGAAGTTGTTTGGTTTCTTGGCATAGCTGTATTCTTCATGCTCATAAAATTCAACTAATCTGATTCTGTTATAATCCTTTGTTGATTACAATTCTAATTTGAACAAAGTCAAATTGTGCAAGACTGCTCTGAAGAATCAATCTGTTTCATGTAAAAACAATCTGTTCTTTTTACCTCTGGAATACTGAAAATTGTGTGTATTTGTGAAAATTTTATAAGCTCAATTCACCCCTCCCCTCTTGAACTTAGACACTAATAGACCCAACAATAAGAACTTAACATGTCTTTGCCTTAATAGTTCTTTTGGTGGGTTGGTTGTAGGGGAAGTTTCTAGTGGAGCAATTATGGTTTTGATAAAGCGTTAGGGGGTAGATTTAAAAATGGTTGTAGAAGATGGTGAAGGTATTAATTTATGAGTGTTTTAGGGTGGTGGTCTACTAACCATATATGAAGGTGGTGGGGTGGGTATGACTAAAGGAGTTGGAAGTGTTACTTGAAGAACTAGTGATGTTAATGGCAAAACTGGAGTGGGCGCTAAAGTTAGTGGTACAAGCTCAAAACTAGGGATCAAAAGACACATGTTTTCTCTTATGTGTTCAACACGAAAAGACATTGCATGATCCAACTTATGTGTTTGACATTTTTCATGGTCTCGAGGCACGGTTTGCACCATGTCCATTATGGAAAATTGTGGACTGGTTGGTGTAGTGTATGAGATGGGCATATGGGACAAAGTTTAATTAATTTATGAGTTAAAAGACCTAGGAGTTGCTTAAGGAGTCTTCAAAGTTCGAACTACTTCTCTTGCTTAGGCATCAACCTCTACTTATGCTTTATTGTTTACTTCTTCAATACGTACCTATAGCTCTGTCTTTTTTTTTTTTTTCAATTGCTTCCCCCATAACTAGAGCATCTTGTAGAGATTGACAATTAAATAAAAAGTCTAATGCTCCAATATTTTAATTAGTGCTTTATAAAACATAGTCATACTTTATGTGACGATAGTTTCATGAAAATAATAGATCATGTACGATGTAAGTGTTTTGTTTGACAAACGATACAACATTATGCAGTCTTCTCTAAAGTTTGAAAAGGTGCACACAAGAACAAATGAATGCGCACTAAACATTAGAATATACGCATAGACTAAGTTAACCTCGTACTTTAATAAATATCCATATGCTTATTTTATGTTTGCAGGAAATATTTGTATGTCAAAGAGATTTGTTCAAGATTAAATATGAAACAAATATCAAAGATCTCCTGGAACATGATTTAAAGTTATTTTCTTCATCAACATCCTGACACGAAGAGCCTTTCAAATTTGATCCAACTATCTGCCATATACGGTATGCACTTAACAATGAATTGGTGGAAAAGGTTGTGACCTAAGAAGATAAAAATTGTTAATTATTAAGGACATTGTGAAGAAAAAGGAGTGTAAATCAAAGTTACATTAAATGCAACAATCACATTAAAACTTGTCAGACGCAAAAACATTTATAAAAATTGAATTTGTTGAATGACTATAAACGGCCTCTTAATTGCTACCTCCTTGCAGAGTATATTAAAGTTTTCCATTCAAAAGAAGAAGAAAAGAGAAATGAGATATCATGCCAAATTGTTGCTTAAATCAAAAGAACTTCTCTAAGTCAAGAGAACAAAGGTTACACCATATCACAATGCTAATCGGATGATAAAGCAAACCTAACAACTTCATAGAAGGATCCTCAAGCTTAAAGAAGAAACACATTTAAAATGCTAGGATTCAGAAAAAGTTCATGGAAAACAGTAATAGTGTGTTTCCAAGTACATAAGAGAGAGAACTTATCCATTGTATATGTCAAAAGACGCTACCCCTAGAGAGCAAGATGATTTGTATTATGAGAGAAAACCTGAATTGCATATTTGTCTATAAGACGCTATCACTATCTATTAGTCAAATAAGATGATTATACAATCATTCAAGCTTACCATTCTTGTATGTTAGCTAGGAGTGACTAAAGAACAAAAACTATTCGGCTAAGCCAGGAATGACTTAGTAAAGAATACTTAGTTGAGACATGAATCACTTGGAAATGAATACTCCTTGACATGGTCAGCTAGGAGTGGCTGCGATTCGAAAGAATACTCATTAAGTCATGAGTGACTTGTGCCAAGAATACTCAATTAAGCCAAGAGTGGATGGAATCAAGAATACTCAGTTAAGTCATAAGTGCCTTGTGTTAAGAATACTCAAAGGGTTATTCAGAAGTGACTATGAGCCTAAAGAATAGAGAGTGTATGCTACGAGTGACTTGTGTTAAGAATATTCAAAGGGTTAGCCAAGAGTGGCTATGAACCAAAAGAATGCTCTAATGTACTTTGCAACATTACTTTTCTTAGTTGAAATTTGTTTGTTGGTCAAAAACTGGATAAAGTTTGTACATTAGACGAACCAATTGATGCTTTTTACGACAAGTGTATCACGTTGTCAAAAGTACTAATGTGTTCCTAAGGATGGATCGAACCCACAAGGAACAGTTGAATAATCAAGTAAAATATTCACTAAATATAAAATAGAATAATAAAAATGTGTGAAAGTTGTTGTGATGACAATGATTAATAATAAAACAAGTCAAAGAATTTGTCGCTTCAAATGGAAAAATAGGGATTTGGTTTCATCTTTTTCACTCTTTTGTATTTTGATTATCATGGTAATATTATACCCTTTGATTGATATTGATGTCCGTATTAAAATCATATATATATATATATATATATATATATATATATATATATATTGATTCCTCGCAGATAAAATTATTAAGATGCTTCCTAAATATCAATTCCTCGCATATTTATAAAAACAACTTATTATTAAGATCAAACGTCGATAACAATTAACATTTCAAGTTTATTCCGAGCGCTTAAATACGTTAAGTATTATTGATTAGGTCATAATCCTAAAGATACTTTCCAGTCATATTTAAGATTCTAGATCAAGAATTAGAAGCAAAACAATAATACCAATAATCAATCAAGAACAAAATATTATATTCAGATATCACCTCAATACTTAAGAGTTTGAACAGATTACTCCCAATTCCAAAGGGTAGAGTTAGCCACACATGATGAATATTACCAGTAGGGAAAGCATGATAAAAATATCTAGGATGTTTCTCCTTGACGACTGCTTCCTCTGATGTTTCTCACACCTCATATTCTCCAAATTGGTTTACAAGTCACTCAATGGTGTTTTCCTCTCAATCTTGCACATTAGGGTTGTGTCTCAAGCCCCCTATTTAACCTAAATTTTTTTGGGCTTAAGTGGATTCTCGCTCAAGCGAGAATGGGCTCGCTTGAACGAGCAAAACAACGTCCAACCCAACTTCATTGGTGCTATCTCGCTTAAGCGATATATAGCTCGCTCAAGCGAGCTCCCCTGATGATGAGATGGTTCTTTTGTGCGTTTTGGAAGCTTGGTAAGTGTTGGTGCATTCCAACTTTTCCTTTTTAGCTTTGTATATTCTCCTTTTTCCCAATCATCTCCATTCTCCCTTAGAATCCTAAAATTAGCACCAAATTTGGGAATAAATCATTCATATTCAAATTAAAATCATAAAATATGTAAAAATGTATAAATTCATAAATTAGGGGTTATTTTATACTTATTTTAGAAATTAATACTCATAAGTGTCTATATTTTAATATGAAATATTACTAAAATTTGACACTTATCACCAGTATAAATTGTTATGGACATGTTCTTTCCTTTTTATCTTTTTTACATTACATGTTATTATCATCTGCACTAACCCAAGAAGAAGAGTTATTGTGGGAGCATTTTCTAAAAATATTGTTATCAAAGGTTTGTAGATGAGATTTGCAAATCTGCATCTGACAAGGTGTTGGTCAGATGCAAGAACACATCTATGATCTAATAACGTATTAAAGAAAACTTAAAAAGTATGTTAGTCAAGTGGTTTAGTTGATTTGCTAAATTTGTTCTGATGTGACCATTTGGATTGGAAAAGCTAAGGATAAACTAAGCTCTTAAATATGTCCTTTTGATCATATTTGTTATAAGATATTGAAGAAATTTGTTTTATGTTTCAACATATGAAACTTGTTGAAAAATGTGTATGAAAATGTATCTCTTTTACTCCATTTTTTCAATGAATCATCTTACTTCAAACTTGCATTAGGTGTAGTCTATTAGACTGAAGAATGATAGTCTCATCATTAGTCAAAGTCAATGAGAAAATATCACAGACAAATGATTCAAAAAAGTTAGCAAGTAGCATTTTGACATGATACAACAAATGAAAGAATTTTAGTCTAATTGTTTTAAAAAAAAAATCACCGTATTAACACCATTAATCATATGATATTTTCAAAAAGACTTTCAAAATTAATTAAATTACAATTCAACTAACATTTCTTGTGATTTTCCTATTTTTCACATTGGCGTAGTTGGTAAGGAAAGTCTTGGAGTAATGGTTTATAAGAACTGGCAAAAACCACTATAGCCATCTTGTAAGAACACGCCACTATTGTCATCTAGATGGCAGAAATTGGTTGGTTTGAAAAAAGTATAAATTCTTATTGGCAACATAAGAGCTAACCGCATCACTAATGTTAGACGACCTTGCTCTATTAGGGGTTTTGTAGTGAAAAAGAATGAGAATACATGGCCTATTGCTAGTATGTATTTGTCTTAACATTGGTGAGTGTCCTTATAAAAATGTTTTCCTTCAAAGACATGGAGTTAGTCATAGGACAAGCTAGAAAGAGTAATTTTTTTAGGAGGCTAGCATGATAGGCTCAAAGAGTTCGTTAAAGATGTCTTTTTTATGTGAGAAGGTCAACAGGTAGTAGATGCAAGGTTATCCTATCTAGGTACCACTAAAAACTAATGTTTGGGCTTTGATAAGTGCCAAATTTAAGTAATATTTCATATTAAAATGTAGGCACTTATGGATATTAATTGATACAATCACCATAAAATAACCCCTAATTTATGAATTTATATTTTTTTACATATTTTGTGATTTTAATTTGAATAAGAAGCATTTATTCCCAAATTTGTGTTAATTTTAGGATTCTAAGGAAGAATGGAGATGATTGAGCAAAAGGATAATGTACAAAGCTATGGAAAGTTGAAACACATCAACACCCACCCCAGCTCGTCCAAACTCGCCCAAGCCAGATGCTCTCAGGGGATTTCGCTCAAGCGAGATCACTCCAGTGATGTTGGGCCTTTTTTTTCATGCAACTCGCCCAGGCGAGCCCAATAGTGCCTAGGAGAGAAGTCACTTAGCCCAAATCCAACTAGGTTAAATATGAGGCTTGAGGCACAAACCTAGCAAGCAATCATTGAGAGGAAAATATTCATTTAGTGGATTGGAATCCAATTGAGAGAATAGAAGGTGATAGAAAACCCTAGAGGAGGCAGGAGTTAAGGAGAAACATCATGGATCTTCTTTTCTTACTCTCCATGCTTGTAACAACCAACATGTGCGGCTAATTCTACCATTTGGGATTATGAGTAATCTGTTCAAACTTTATGTATTGAGGTGATATTTAAACATAATATTTTGTTCTTGATTGGTGATTGGTATTATCATTTTGTTTGTAATGCTTGTTTACCATGATCTGGATCCTTAGATTTGACTAGAAAGTACTTCTAAGTTTCTAACCCAAATGATAATGCTTAACATATTTGAATGCTAGGAATAGATTTGAAATGTTAATTGTTATCAACGTTTGATCCTAATGATAAGAATGTTTTATAAATATGTGAGGAATCGATATTTAGGAGACTCATTAATAATTTTATGAGAGGAATCAATATAAATTATTTTTATACGGACATCAATATCAATCAATGGATAAAATATTATCATGTTAATCAAAATAAGAAAAGAGTAAGAAAGATGAACCTAATCAGAAGATGAATGGTCAAAATGTCCAAAAGACTGGCAATTAGGGTTTGTTGTGAAGCAACATCCTTTTCAACTTGTAAGGTCACAACCTTTGTGATAAATGCATGGATGAAAATAATCTTTGTAAAATGTAAGAATATTTATTTGTAGTTTTAGAATAAAAATTATTTTGGTTGTAGTTTTTAAATTAGAATTTACTTTAATTATATTTTTTTCATTTTTTTAATTATCTTTTAATTTCTAGGATTTATTTTCACTTTGGTTAAAATAGTAACATTAACCTAGGTTTAATTAAGGCCATGTTTAATTAAGACAATGTGTAATCCATTTAACCCTAAGTGTGTGTTTGGATTGGGGAGAGGATGTGTGATGATTTGAGGGAGTGGATATGTGAGGATGTGAGAAGAAAGTGTGAAGAAAGTGAGGTTGTTTGGATTGGGATATGTTAGAGTGGATGTGTGAGGAAAGTTTATCGGAGTTTGTGAGTGATATGATGGTTGTGAGAGAGTTTTATTTTTTTTAAATTGTTAAATGTTACTTTACAAATTTATCCATGCCTATTAAATTTTTTTAATAATGAAATGAGTTATTTTGGTTTAGAATAAACAATTTTCACATATTTCGTTGATTTAAAAATTAAAATTAGAAAATAAATATATATTAAATATAAATATATATAATTTAAAAATTATAATTAGAAAAAAAAATGTATTCAACAAATTAAATAAAAATAAAAGTTCAAATAATTTCTTAAAATATTAAACATGCATTATAAAATTATAAAATAAATCAAAAAAATAAATCATCTTATATAAATAAAAGATAATATTTTTTATTATTAAAAAGCATATAGTAATAAAAAAATATATATAACATAATTAACAATAGAAAATAATTTCATAAAAACTATTATAAAATAAATTACAAACTCATAAACATAATAATTATAAAAAATATATTAATATAAACACAACAACAAATTAAATAAAAAGAAAACTTCAAATAATTTCTTAAAATATTAAATATATACTATAAAATTAGAAAAAAAAAATCACATCTTATACAAATAAATAAAAAATACTATTTTTTTAATATTAAAAACCCTAGTAGATGAATGAGGGTAAATTCGTAAATAACACATGTTGATGTGGCTTTCCCTCTACATCTCTTCATTTTGAGGGGAGAGGATATGTACTGTTCACGAGTATATCCTCTCCTCCTCTTCCCTGCAAAACCTTGGATCCAAACCAGTGATATCCTCTCACTTCTTTCCTTGTGAACAATACATCTATAGAAACAAACAGAGCCTAAGAGTGTGTTTGGATTAAGGAGGAGAAAGGAGAGGATTTAAGGGAGTGGTTTTGAAGTGATTTGAGAGCAAAGTGAGAGGAAAGTTAAGTTGTTTGGATTAAGGTATATGTAGAGTGAATTTGTGGAGAAAGTTTATTAAAATTTGAGAGTGATGTGATGTAAGAAGATTTTTAATTTTTTAAAATATTAGAATGTAAATTTATAAATTTATCCTAATCTTTAAAAAGGAAAAATAATTTGTAGTAATTAAAATTTTGTATACTTTTATTATTTATTATAAATAATTTTTATTATTATTAATTATTACTATTTATATTTATTAATAATATTATTAAATATTTTTATTGTTTAAATTTATTTAATATTTAATATTTTTATTGTTAATATTACTATTTAGTAAATTTATTTTAATTATTATTATTATTTATAATTTTATTACCTTTTTTATATTATTATTATTTTTAATTTTACGTATATTATTATTATTTTATAATTTTTATATTTATATTATTAATTTATTTATTTTTTTATTATTTTATAAATATATTTAAAGTATTATAAAATATATTAGTTTATTATTTTTATATTATATTCTTTCTAATTCTTTTGTTTTCTTTGTTTTCTTCGTAATTGACTGGAAACAAACGGAAAATTCTTCTGTAAATCATTGTTTTCCAATTTGAGTGAATAGTATTCACTCTTAATCTATATGGTTTGACAAAGGAAGAAAGAAGAAGAGAGCAAAGCTCAGTGTAGAGTCCAATCCCAATTTTTGGCCAAAACACATGGAAAGAAGCCAAGTCATTTCTCAAACTCATTCAATCACTCCTTTTTACTTCAATCACGTATAAACCTACACATAAATGTTTTCGGATTACTTATTCTAAAAAATCTTCAAAAACTCAAAACTACCTTCGTTATTTGCCAAACTCATTCAGTCACATGTTTTAGGATTACTTGTTCTAAAAAATCTTTCAAAAACTCAAAACTACTTTCATTATTTCCCAAACTCATTCAATCGCTCGTTCTTACCTCAATCACTCGTTCTTATCTCAGTCACGTAATATGACCTTTTTCTCTCTTTCAAATCAAAATAAATCAAAATTTTAAGGAAATTTGAAGTACTTAAAAATACTGTACAGTGGTCCAAATGATAAAAGATGAAATTGATTGAGATGGATGAAGAGAAAACGTGAAAACCAAACACGACAGTGAAAACGTTTTGGAGTTTAGGAACGTTAGACAACACATACAACTAATTGATGTGTCGAAGCAGATAAGGATAAAGCAAATGACAAATCTATGTCATTACAAATGGACATTGAGAGATGTGCAAAAACAAAAATCCCTGCAAAGTGTTTCTTTGGAACCCTCAGAAAGTTAAAAAAGAAACTAAGAAAAAAAAAAGAGTAAAATTATTAAAGTGTTTGGTCAACTTGAGAGAGTAAGTTTAAATTCTTAATATTTTTTTCCTTGAACTAAAGAATGACGTTGAATTGAAAAGAACTTATTCTAAACATATATTCCTCTATTTTCAAAAGGGTTTTCAAAGAAGCTCTTTTGTTTTAGCTAAGTTTAAAGGTTATAATTTTTGCATTCTGTATTTCAATGCATTAACATGTAATCATAATGTAATATGAAGATTGTTCAAGGTAATTCCTAATGGAGTGAAATTATACAGAAAAAAAAGACATGGTGAAAAGAAAAACAGACATGAATATTAATTAAAAATGGGAAAGGGGAGAGAATAAATGAGCCTAGTACAAAACCAATCCAACAATAATAGCCTCCACCCTTTATAGAAGAACATATACCAAAATCACTTTCCCACTGTTCCCCTTAAATCAGCAAAACAATATCCATGATAAAGCATAATGGATGATCATGATGATGAAGCAGGTTCTGAATTTGCATGATCTTTGGTGGTGCTTGAAGGGTCTTTTTCAGAAACCTTTTTAGGGTATTTTATGGCATTGAGTTCAACCTTTCTCAAAGCAGCTTTCCCAAGATCAACACCACACATGTCAGAAAGCCTCACAAGATAAAGCAAAACATCTGAAAGCTCTTCTCCAACATGAACCTTTTCCTCTTCTTTCCAATCTGGAAGACCCTTTGGAACCTCTCCTTTCCACTGAAATATCTCAGATAATTCTCCCACTTCACCCACCTGTGGAATCATTACAAAGTGGACAAAAAAAAAAAAGATCAAACTTACCCTTTTTTGGAACAAAGGAGTGGAATTGGTAAAAAAAAGAAGTGGATAAAAAAAATCAAAACTTTATTTCTAAAAATCATTTTTTGATTTCTTTACACTTTCCATGAGATCAAAGAAAGAAAAACATTTAAAAAATACAATTTTGGATTCCCATATGTTGAAACCATAATTTTGTTTTAAAAAAAATTACACTTTCAATCCATCTCTAATTTTGGTATGTATTTCATTTTCTTGATTCAATTATATTCTAAAATACCATAACAATGGCTTAATTAATTAAAATGTAAGAAATAAATATTAAAAAAGACATGGGATTAACTAAAATTACAAAAATTTTAAAATAAAAATTTGAAATGTCTCAAATTTAAAATATAAAGACAAAAATGCAGCTTCAACATTCAAGAGAGTCCAAAATTTTATTTAAATATAAGAAAAACACATTATTGTTCATATTTTTCTCTTGCCTAATATTCCATTAGTCTTTTTGACACACCAATGCATCATTTGTAAAGGGCAAAGAATATATTTTGTGTGGGTGTCATCTTATATGTTATTAGTGTGATAGCTTGCAAAGTGTAATTTTACTAATCTTGGCAAATATAAAACGAAATTTTTAAAGAAAGAGGTAAAATATATTTTATTTAATTTGCTAAAAATAGAAAAAAAATTATTATTATAATGAAATAATAAATCTTCAATTTCAAGCCTTTGTCACCACCTTTCTACTATGTAAAATCTCACTAGTGAAAAAGAAACAATTTTCCATGTCCATAACCACTCTAATAAATCTTTTAACCTGGAATATATGCACCAATGCATAGAATGAAAAAAATAAAAATTGTGAATGAGATTAAAAGGTGCAAACTTTATGAGAATATATGCAATGTTTTCCAAATGCAGAAATAAAGATCACAAGCATCATCTGCTGGGTCAACATGCAAAAACACAAGATGAAGAATAAAAGTGATTAAAAGGACACCCGTGATGAAGAACACAAGAGAAAAGGAACCAACTTTAAGAAGAAGATAAAAACCATGTTCCCAAACCAATGTTCAAACACCCCTGATGAAGAAAACAACATCAAAAGAAACCAACTTTAAGAAAATTTCAATGTTCCCAACCCAAATGCATGAAAGAGAATAACAAACATCCTCTGGGTCAGTGCACAAACACCCATGATGAAGAAAAAAGTAAAAAAAACAACAAAAACATGACCTTTCCTTGGCTATAACACAAAGTGAACACCCCAACAAAATAAGCTTAAGAAAAGGTAAAAAATTTGACATGGGTGGGTTGAAAAATTAAAAAAATTGACATGGGTGGGTTGAAAAATGACAGAAGGAAACAATGTTGATGCAAAGTGGAGTGAGAAGTAGAAGAAAAGAAAGCATACCAAAGCCAAAAGGAGGTTCCTTGGGCTATGAAACTGCTCCCAATCCCTCTCCTTGGCAAATTCACTCATAAGCTGCTTAAGCTGGTCAAGAGAAACAGCTTCTTGTTCAGAAACACCAGTCATGTTTTGAGAGGAGACAGAATGAAAAAGATGAACAGAGAGAGAGAGAAATGAGAATGAAGAAATGAAAACAGCTAGCACCTCATTATATAAGAGGCAAAAGAGAAGTAAAAGAGTGTGAAAAAGCTTTTGTTTTTGTAAGGAAAGTGTGTTGAAACACAGTGTCATTTTCGGGAATTGGTGGACTTTGTTTTCTCTATTTTCTTCCTCAAATTCGTACAAAAAGAAAGTGAAACCCGTGGTGTGGACCCATCTTTATTTTTTCCTTCTATAAGAAATTGCCAATTATATCAACTTATTTTAAAAAAATTAATTATTTATTTGATATCGATTCTGATTTCAAATTCCTATGATATTCCTACTTAAATTATCATATTTAACATATTATTTGTATTAAAATTAAGTTTAATTATAATTTTAAAAAAAATATTTCGATAACTTTAGAGAAAATATATATTTAAAATGTTATTGATCTTACTTTTGACGTGGAATTATTAGACTATACAAAATTATTTCTTAACTTAAAAAAATTGAAAAAAAAATAAAACAAAAAATTGGTACAAACTAGAAAATAAAAAAATTATAAAATTATTAGAATTAGTATAAATTATCAGAAATACTTACTAATAAGATAGTCTAAATATGTTATTAAAAACTTAAATGGTGGTGTAAGAAGATCAAAAGATAATACTTGAAAAAGATAATTCATTAATTTTACCATTTAATGTTTTATCTTTTCCTTTAATTTTTTGGTTCATTTAATATGAATTACTTGTTTTCCTTTAATATTTTTTTTTTCATTTAATATGTTTTACTGTTTTGCTTTTAATATTTTCTTTTAATGTAGGCTTCAAAAAATTAATAAGCATTTTATTTATTATTATTTTTAATATGTTATAAGTAACGTTTTCTCTTTGAAGTTTACATGCGTATTCATTAACTGTCATAGATTATTTATTCCCTCCCACTTCAACTGTCATAAAATTTAATTTCATTTTAATAAAATATTTGTACAATTATTGTTTTTTATCTAATACCAAAATTGTATATGTAATTAATAGTAATTCATAGTAATTCATAGTAATTAATAAACCTTAATATGTGATATTGAATTTTTTAAATGATACATAAAAGTATAATTAATAGTAATTAATGTGATATTGAATTTTTAAATGATAAATAAGTATATTTTTTTAATATTTTAAATAAGAAAATTTTCATTTTCTTATTATTAATTTAATGTATATATTTACTGTTTCTTTTTTACCTTTTTTCTGGTTTTTTAAAGGACTAAACAGGCCTTACTATAACTTCTATAAGATTTTATTTTCTAAATTACTTGAAGAAGGTTATCGTTATTTAAGGTTTTTTTAATAAAAATTATTTAATGTTTTTATTTTTAATAAATTTTAATTAAATTACATATTATAATTTTTTAAGTTTTCTTAGTTTAATATACGTATTATTATATTTTTCTCTCTTTGTTATCATACTTAATTTAGTTTTCTCCACACTAATTAAATTAAGAGTACGATAAAAAAAATTATTTTAAATTTGAAAATAAATAAAATGTCATTTTTTTATGAGATAACTGACAATTAAAAAGGAGAGTAATATATTAAACGCTACCTGTATTTAAATTGTATCAAAATCATTAAATGAAGTACTTAAATAAACAACATTGTTTTCCCCTTTAATATTTTATTTTAATGCATACATTAAATTTGTAATAATTATTTATTTATTATGTTTATTTAATTTTTATAGTTAATTAAATAAAAAACTTTAATACATACTTTCATATAAGTGTGGGGCATGCGTCTTTTATAAATTTTATAAATTTAAAATTTATTTTTCTACTTAGTATTTTCTTTAAATACTTACAATTGATCAATTTTATTTTCTCAGTAAATATAAATGTTTAAAATAAAGGGCGTGGAATTGTAGTATCGGTAAATAAATCTCAAGCATATTCTAATATAAAATATAAATGTTTACAATAATATATGAAATCAAATAATCAAATATTTTTTTTATCAACAATAAAAAAAAAATGGAAAGTATTTCAGATCATCTAATCTTATACAAAAATTACATTACCTTACATTATCAAATAGTCAAATGTGATAAAAAAAAATTAAAGAGTTTTATAACATAATATTATGTTTTGGAAAAATAAATTTAGTATTTCTTATTTGAATAGTTTTATTTATGAACTGTGAACATATAAAATTTTAAAATTATAACTAACTTAACTTATTACATTTTTTACAATATACGAATTCAAGAATTTGAAATTAAAATTATCAACTATAGGCCCAAAACTGTTTAGTTTTAAACCAAAATAAATTAAAATTAAAATTCACTTATATATATTAAAATATTTCCTTTAAAGGTTAATTAGAATTTTTTCACCAAAATAAACCCATTTTAAAACAAAAATTTACCTAAATAAATCTATTCTTATTTCAATTCTAAATGTAAAACAATCTCATTTTCTGTTTTCCCAATTTTGTTTTTTTTAAAGTAAAAATTCAGCTTCTAAAAAAATCTTCAAGAATTTGAATTTCGACCTGATTTTTTAAATTTTTTATTTGAAAATTTGGAAAAAAAAATATGATAATATTATTTATCATTGAGAATTCAGTTCTTCAAAAACTAAATTTTTAACATGTGAAAAGGAAATAGATTTAATTTAAAAATTAAACTGAGAGTAAGTTTATTTAACAATTCTTTTAAAATGGCATAGATTAACTCTATCAGTATGTATTTTATTTCATTAATCTATTTATTTAATTTGCCAACACATTTCTTTAATTTGCCACCACATGTTTCAAGAAAACGGTAGGAAATTATTTAATGTTTAGATAACTACATAAAAAATATATTAAATGCTAGTTCTATTTAAATCCTATTAATTCCAATGAAAAGGAGTTTTAAGAAGTAAAATTAAATTATTTACAAATATCTTTCAACGTGATGTTAATGAGTAGTCACAATAAAACTTAAAATTTTGAAAGATAAATTTTAAATAATAAAATATAAATATAAATATTCATAATTTTTTTTAAAACTTAATTTAGTTGAAGTTTCTATAAGTTTAGAGAATAATACTCGTTATTCTATAAGTTTAGAAAATAATTAAGACTTTGTTGTTTTGTTATATTACATCTTTGACAATATTGGTTTAATTTGGTGAGTTGGGTTAATGTTTTCAATGTTTCACTCTATTTTGGTTTAGTTCGTCTCTTTCCAAATTACCACGCTAGAAGGTATTGGGTCATCCTACTTTTTTTACATTAAAAATTAAAATAAAAAATAGTTTAAAAATTATTTTTTAATATTATATTACTTGAATAATGTAAATATGTAATAATATTGTAACTTAAATCATAAAACTTATGAATTAACTTCCAAATGTTAATTTTAATAGAATAGTTTAACATACAAAAAAAATAATATTCTATTAGAGATATTAATTAATCAATTAAAAATTTATAAAATATTTATATGATTAAATATGTTTTTTAGAATATATATTTATATATATATATATAAAGAAATTTAAAACATAAAAAATTGAAAAAATAAGTTGGCGGGTTAATAACAGACCTGGTAAAACGAACCGAGTTGGTCTATTTTGTCACCTCTATAACAAGATAAAGATCAAAGTGAATCGATTAGAGTTTTAATTTGGGTAACTAGTTTAATTTTTACTAAGAATTTTATATTCTTTTCTTCTCCTTTTTGGATGATTTGTATAAGAGATATATTATTGGTGAAGGGATTGACATTTAGCGATTTACTAGGACACTCATTAGATCTCTAGAATTATCAAAGGAATGTTTAGGTAGTAGGCACACTGCTCTAGGTAAGGGGAGTTGGAAGGATCTAGAAAATTATTTTAGAGTAGAAGTGGTATAATTTAAATGGTATCTGAATATTTTATTATTAAAATAAAAAATGTGTCTCTGTTAGTTCAAAGTCCTAGTGATATGTTTGGATCATTGATCGAAAATCCATGGTGCATGTTAGATTATCCCTATTTTATTTAGAAGTTGGAACTCTTTTTGAGCAGGTCTACTTCTATAAGGGGAGTTAGTTTTACTTTTCAATAGAACTCTAAGTTAGAGGATTTGGATGTGAATGTGAAGGATTTATTGTTGAGTGAATTAGAATGGCTTGATTGAGATTGATTTAAAAGTTATATATATATATATATATATATATATATATATATATGAGTTGAAATAGAGTGCATGTACATTTCTAAGAAAGGTGATGCAATTTTGATTTATATGTTTCATAAAATACAAAATTGGAGTACTGATTTTTGGGTGAAAACTTGAAAACTAGTAAATTTCATAAAGTTTCTTCTGATTTTTTTGCTCAAGCGAAAGATTTTTTCTCAAGCGAGAATATAGAAAAAATTACCTTGCTCTCGAGTATATTTTTTCTCAAACCGAAGGATTATCGCTCAAGAAAAAATAGAGTAAAAAGTTGGCTTACTCTTAGGACTATTTTTGCTCAAGCAAGGAAGTTTTCGCTGAAACGAAAGTAGTACTCAAACTAAGCTTGATCTTAGCCTCATTCTTGCTCAAGCTAGATTATTTTCCCTCAAGCTAAGAAAAAATACTCAAACTTTGAAATTTGTATTTGGAATACTATTGGATAATAGTTTATTATTTTAATTAAATCTTATGTAATTATTTATTTATATATGTAGTTGAAACAATTATTTTTTGTGATTTTTCTTTTCCACCTTTGGATTGTTTTAAAATATAAAATTCCTTGTGATTAAATGGTCTACTTAAGTGTGATATGAAATATGAATCATATGAAATTGTGATTGAGACATAATATTTTCTTGAAATAAGATATTGTGTTGAGATTGTTAAATGTGCATTGATTAGGGATTCATATAGAATGAGATATCATGAGTCTACTGATATATTGGAATCATATAGATGAAGATTATCAAGTTGTGAGAGTTGAAGGAGATTCATATGATTGAGTTTGCGATTTGAAAGATAATTGGTATGACCGATCATATGAGTTAAACATGTCATATGAGATGAATTGGTACTAATATTATTTTGTGCATGGATGTGTGGATTTCACAATGGGGTAGTATGACGGGTACAAATCTTTGAGTCTAAGTCAATGGCATGTGTCTTCCATATGTAAATTCAAGTATTTATGTATGTTGGTCAGTGGATTTCTGACATGAGTAATATTGATTATGAATTATTTATAAACATGTGACTACTTTGTTAAAATATAGTGTATGAAAATTGATTAATTACATATTTGTGATTGGAAGATGGGGGTGAATTTTTTTTGCAAGACTTTTGCAAAGATTGGAAGTAGAATGAAAAGATCAGTTAAATCAATCAATTGATTTATATGTTCAACTGGTTTATTTAGTAGATTAATAGTTCTTAAGAAATATAAACCAATATTTTTATCGAAACAACTACTTGTTTAATGCATTAGAATACACAAAACAATTTATATAGCAGTTTTCAGAGTAAGGAAAAAGAGATTCACATAGAGAATATTATACTAGTTCACTCTTAATCAAGAGGTACATCTAGTCCTGAGCTAACCACTCAGAATCCACTAAGCAATCAAAGTCATATTACAAATCACACCAAGAATATTGATCTTGAACCCATCAAGAACACACAACACTCTTAGCCAAAACCACAGTTTCCAAAACCACTTTTTGAAATTGTTTAATACAATATTGAAAGAAAGAAATAGAGTACTCCTGGGCTTTAAAAAGTTGTAGAACAATGGAACAAAAAACCTAGATTCCTACTTCACACACAGGCAATGATCCAAGATGACAACCGTGATTCTCAAAGCTTTTTTATCTTTCTCTTGAAAAACGTTTTTTATAAAACTTTCTTCTTCTTTTTGAAATGATCACAAACCAGTGTTTATTTAGACTTTAAGGTCTCGTTTGTATTGAGGCGAAGAAAAGCGAAGAAAAATGAAATTTTATTGTTCTCGTAGAAAACACAAAAATCGAAACAATAAAATATAATAGAATACAGAAATCGAAAAATTTTAGATGTTCTAAACTTTCTTCGCCAAAAAAGTTGTATAGGTATATATTTATTTAATTAATTTTAATTTACTTTTTTATCATTTTTATTTTAAATTCAAATTTTTATTTAAAGTAGAATTACAATTTAAATATAAAAAATAGAATTAAAATTATAAAAAATAATTATTATAAAATAACATAATTAATTATATTATATATATATATAATAAATTATAAATATAAATAATAATAATAATAATAATAAATGTATTTTTTAATAATAAAGAAATAAATTTATATAATAATTATTAATTAAAAAAAGTAAAGATAAAAATAATAATGTTATTTAATATAAAAATAAGTTATTATCAAATATTTATAATTATAAATATTTAAGTAAATTTTAATTAAAAATAATTATAATTTATAAATAAATAAAATTAATTTTTAACAATTTTGTAAATATAAGGATAAATTTGTAAATTTACATTTTTATCAATTAAAAAAAAATACAATTTCAATCAATCCATCATATCACTCACAAACTTTCATCTACTTTCCCCACACTTTCCACTCTACCTTAATCCAAACATCCTAACTTTCTTTACACTTTCTCTTCAAATCATCTCAAATTCACTCCCTCATTTTCACTCCCTAATCCAAACAAAGCATAAAAGAGGTTATAATAGTTTGATCATTAAATGAAATATATTAAAAGCATTTTTAAATCCATAACAAAATTCTTTTAAAACACTTGATTGATTTTCAAAATAAACTGATTGATTTCTTTTTCTGTTATAAATCTGAACATAAAATGTCAGTTCATTTATCGAAATAACCGATTGTTTTTGCTTTATAAAAAAGAAAAAAGAAAACAAATAATTTTTAAATCCTTTCAAAAACTCTAAATGTAATTCAATCGGTTATCACGATAAATCAACCAGTTGGAAAACTTGTTATAGTCACCAGTTTGAACAAAAAAATTTAATTGATTTAAAACATGAAATAACTAACTAAAATTAACACATGTTTTAGAAAACAAAATATTCAAAAGAGATTTAGAATCATATGAGCTTGAATTATAATAGCAGATTCTTCAAGTCTTCAAAGCCAGATTTGTAAATCATCAAAGAAACCTTGTTCAACACAATTCCCTATGAATAGAGGTATATTTTGAAATACTTTATGGTTGATATGTATATATGTATATGTTTAATTAGATAATTGCATGCATGATATATGATTTAGTTAAGGTAACTAGAGATGTTACATTTAATGGTATAAGAGCATTTCATCCTTAGGATGACTTGAGGGTAGTGATTTTGTTGTGTTTCTTATGCTCATAGATATTTGTTTGAGTCTAAATTAAAGATATACTAAATAACATTGTAATTGAATTTTTGAAACCATATGTTTACTTGAGTTAAATGTATGTTCTAAATAAAAATTAAAGTATTGAGAATGAAATAATCTTGATAAAATGGTGAGGATTCACACTCCTAACTAAATAAAGATGATTTTCTATCTTAATTCTAAAATTTGATGTTGAGCATATGTTTAATTCTAGTGTGATATGTTTCCTTTTATTAAGTGTTTATTTATTGATTTGGAAGTTTTCTTTTAGATTAATAGTTTTACACCAATAATTGTTTCATGTAGTACTTTTATATATTATAGGTGTTTTTTTATTGTTGATGAACTCAAATTCCTTCAAACCGTTTAGTATATGTTATTCGCATCAAACACTTTCTACACCTTTATCTTCATTACACTTGATGTTGTTGAGGTGTTTTCTTCTATTTAGTCTTAACAAATGGGTTGTTGGACCGTCTACTCCATGTAACCCCTAGTGATGTAAACCTGGTTTTGAATCCTTGCTTGCTTTGGAGTTTGAAATGTTTTGTGGATTCAATGGAGGCAATGCAAAAGTTGGGTGAAGGTAGAATTCATATTAGAAAGATGGATTTGATTTGTGGAAGTAGAGAATTAGAAGAGATGATGCCAACTTTAAAAAGTCCTAGGCTAGACACATAAATTGGTACTTACATAGAGTGAACTTGAGTCAAATGAAACAACAATTTGGCATAAATTTCTTACTCAAATCATCTTAAAAATAAAAGAGAGGCGCACTCTTTTTTATAGGAGACTTGGATGTCTAAAATAATAAACTTAAAAGCTCTCCATTGTCAAGGTGACAAGTGACGCCACATGTTTCATGCTCGTGATCCTTTCAAATGGGAGGTTGACAAGTGTCTTCCTCTCATTTGAGATATTCCCCACAAATGAGAGGTTGACAAATGTCACCTCTTAATTGGTGGGGATCATTTCCATTGAGGAAGAGTCATGTGGACATTCATGCTTTTCATGCCATGCCCATGCTTCCCATGCCAAGTGGTGAATCACCTTACAATACACATCCATTCTTCTATTAGCCTAAATACAAGGTCCCAAATAAAATCCTAAACTTTATACAATTATTTAAACTAAAACTTGACCAAAAAAGATATTAATTTGGTCTTATTGAAGCCAGTTGAGTTCCAGTCGTTTTGTAGTCCTCTTACCAAGACTTTAATATTCTTTCATGGTTTGGAGATCTTCTCTAAAATACTTTATACATTTCCTTATCCTAGAGTAGTCCTTTTTATTGGGTCTACAAAAGATAGACAAAAGCCCAATTAGATCCTTATGTGTTAATAACTCCTTGACAATGTTGTAGGTTTTCATCCTCATTATTCTAAGTTCGTATACAAAAATTCAACCTCAACTTTCAAAAATTATAAAAAAATAATTGAAAACTCCAGGTCTAACAAACCATATGTCCATTTTAAATTTCTAAATATATAAAATTCAATGCAATTAGAATCATTCAAAAATAATATATACGCACAAAATTATGATCAAAATAAAGACAAAGTAACTTAAAATACAAAACTAAAGTAATTATATATATATATATATATATTTATTGAATTCATTACATCTAAAATAATTATTTAAAAACTTATAATTTATAAATATTTTCAATATACAATAAAGTAATAAATATATGAAAAAAATGTGTCATCAACTTTACAATGGAGATGTTCTAATAGAAAATATTATATATAATTAATAATAAAATATACGGAGTTTATACACTAATTACAAAATATTAACATTGTTTAGTTTCAAACGTTTTATTTAAAAAAAAATCTTCAATTATTCACTATAATTATTTTTTTTAAAAAAGTCATTGATCACTAATATAAAAAAATAAATAATCTTTCAAAACTTTAAAAATATATATGTTGCTTTTTAATTAGTCTCTATACACTTTAAAATTAAAAATGAATATATAATAAAATTTATCTTTTAATGTATTTTTATAGCAAAATTAGTTTATTAACATGGCACATTAATGGCTATTTTATTCTCAATTTGATATAACATGTAAGAGTTAGCGACACAAAATATTAAACTAGAAGATTAATATATTGCTTTGAAATACTAATTTTTAATTTTCACCCTCATGAGTTAAACTACATTGTTTAATAATGAAAGGTTATTAACCTTAATATCATTGTAGCATCAAAATTTCAAACACTACAGTCTATGACTTCAAAATATCACCCAATCTCTTGCCACCATACATATTTTTATAGAGCATGATATTTTATGAAGATGGTGAAACTTGTGGTATTTTACAAATATTTTGAAACTCATGTTATTCTATGGAGGTTTTAAAATTCATGGTATTTTACAGAGATTCTTAACTCATGTTATTTAAGAAAGATTCTGAAAGATTTTTCCTTAAACCCCAGAAAACACATTTCTCAAAAATATTTAGCGAGAGAAACTGCAACATTGTGTAAATAACTTGATAGATATTTTAATCCTAAGTAATATAAAACTAAACCTCACTAAAACTATTTTGATTAATGATTGTAGCGTCAAAATCTCAAACAATTTATAAATTCAAAATATCGTCTAATCCCGTGCCACCAGTCTATAAATTCAAAATATCGTCTAATCCTGTATAATTCAAAATATCGTCTAATCCCGTGCCACCGTAATATACAATAAAAACTTTAATTTCTTTTCTCTTTCTTCATTTACTATTAATATCTCCTTTTCCCCTCTCTTCCAAAACTTTTCTACAAGTTGGTGATGGCAGATACCAACAAAACTCAAGTTCAATTTAATCTCTTTTTTTTCCTCTTTCTCCATTGATTTTACCTCTTGAAGATGCTTCCGGGTCTTGATTTGAATGCTCCTTTCAACAATTCTCATCCCCTTCAAATCGTAACACCACTCATGGACTCTAACAAAACACTGCTTAATCATGAAAACCAACATGATTCAAACAATCAAGGTGCTGTAACTTTTCAATATTTATAGTTTCTTTTGATTAATTATGTGCTTTTTTTCAAATGGAATTCGTATATGCTTTATCCACTTTTTGAATATCTAATTTTTGAATACATTTAGTGCATGCAAAATTTCCAATTTTGCCTTTGGATATTGATCTGAACATCCCATACAATGAAGCATCAATGGTGGATTCCAATGAAGGATTTGTGAACCATGCAACCCAACATCATTCAAAAAATGGAGGAAATCAAGAAGATAGTGACAAATTAACTCAAGGTGGTGTCATTTTTAACTCTTTTCTACACTAATTAGTTTGATGTTTATTTCATAAACTATGTGAAAATAAAAAGAAGACTTGAGGATATGAAATGAGTGAAGATGTACTTGTTCAGAGATGGAAATAAAGTAAAATATTTTTATCTAAAAATAATAATAAATAATGATTTAATTACAAAATTATTTATACATTTATTATATAGATGAGAAAAATAAAATTAACAAAAAAAAAAACTAGTTTATTTTATAGCTTTTATCCTCTCTCTTCAAGTTTGAATGACTTAATGAAATTTACGATGCATAAAAATGATATTTTTCTATATCGCTTTTTCGAATTGAATAAAAAAAATTGTTTTATTCTTTTCGTACTCATTTCTTATAGTATATAATTTTATAGTTTAATAGTCTTCTTTTATCCTAAAATTGTGATTTTTTTAATTTAATTTTATTATTTTGAATATTCTTTTATTTATTTTTTATTTCTTTTAAAAACAAGTTAATTTAATCCTTTTATTAAATTAATTTAAAATAAATTAATATAATTTTAAAAACAAGATAATAATGTTATACTAATAAGACGTGGTATGAATAGTAAATGATCACTAAAAATAATTAAATATAAATTAATTTAAAAAATATATATAATTAGTCGGATTAAGTTATATATATTATTTTATACATTAAAAAATTATTGTAGTTTAAAGTAGTTTATATTTTTAATAAAAAAATTTAAATTGATATCTAATATTTCTTAATAAAATTTTAGTTATTAATTATTTAGATTTTAATTTAATTACCAATAATCAAAGACTAATTTAAAATCTAAAGTGGTTAATGTAAAGTGGTTAGTAACTAAAATCTTGATAGCTAATGTTAGATATAATTTAAAAGCTACTTTATAAATTTTTATTAGTAAAAAAAATTATTTTAGATATAAATAATGTCTTGGTTTGTAGTAGGTGGAACAATTACTTTGATTGCTCTAGGAAAGTCAAATTTAGGATTTCTGACATTTTTTGTGAAGACAATGCATGTGCTAACAAACTTGCTAACTTAGGATTTATTCATTAGATAATAATTTCATTAGTATAACAGGTTTTCATTAGTCTTTTCTTATAATTTTTTATTAATAGGTATAGATTACCTGAGTATCACTTTTCTTAAGTTTTTTATGAGTTTTAGTCTAGTCCCCCATATTTGTTTGTATTTCCTTTATTTATTTATTTATTTTAATAATACTTTTTTAATGCGATGACAAATGATTATTAATACTTTAGGTGTCAGTTTAGCTGAGATGTTTAAGTTTCATAGTGATCACAAGAGCTTTTATAAAAAAAATATTTAATTTAATTAATAAAATGATTAATTATTTTTATCTATAAATTAATTGATATTTGATTATTTTCTTGTAACGGATATATTATTAATTAAAATTAACCAGGTAATAAAAGTAATTATGTGACACTAAGTAATAATTGTGATAATAAATTTATTAAAGTTACATTGATTACTTTTATGAAAACATAAATGAAATTGAGAACATTTACAATATTAAAAAAAATTGAAAAATTATCATAAAATAAATTATTAAACTTTTTCTTTGAAAGATTAAATTTCCCTTCTAAAAAACACATGCATGGATTTATAATGTTTATAATATCAATTTCTTTTTATGTACTTTTCACTAGATACAAAGTTTTCAATCTTCCCTTTGGATCTTGATCTCAACATTCCATACATTGATTCCATTGTCAATGACAACGAAGCATCAAACAAAGGACTGATAAATGGTGGAACCCAACATGTCTCAAACAATGGAGGCAATGAAGAAGAAAGAGACAAATTGATTCAAGGTGTTATATTTTTTTTAATACTAATTTTTGCTTTCTTTTTTCTTTCTATGCCATGTTGAAACATAGCTTCTATATGCATTTATTTAACCTTTTAAATATCACTCTTTTTTTTTTTATCTCTTTAGGACGTGCAATCATGCCAAGAGACATTGATCTGAACACCTCATATGTTGACAATGAAGCATCAATGATGGACTAAAACAAGAGTGATGTGTCACCAATAAACATTAATGTGTGTCCATTGTATGAAGATATCTCTAGAAATGAGTTTGAAGATGCTTTTTTTTCAGATGATGATGTAGACAACAACAGTGTCATTCTCTAGATGAAGTTGACACCATGTTTAATTAATGTGAACTTCACATGGTTTTGTTTTAGTTTTATTTTTAGGAACAAAAAATAATCGGAATAATGAATGATTCAGAATTTAATGTCACCTTCATGTGAAAGTATTGCATTATTTTAATTTTTGTTTTATTAATTCACATGTTTTGTTTGAGATTTTGTGTTTTCTAGATATAAAGCTAATTCATAGTATAAATTCTATATTTAAAGTTGATTTTGAAAGTTTAGTTAAATTTAATATTTACTTTTTAAATGATTGTATCATAATCTTTTAGATTCTTATAAGGAAAGTTTGTGTTGAGTTTATAATGTCCCTTCTTATCAAACTATTTATAGATATCTAGTTACACACAAATTAACAATATGTGTTAAAAATCGTAATTGATTATTTTTAAAATCCACTATTTTTAAATATTTGATTTGGTTAAGATGTTAGACATAGTTTTTACTATTTTTTTAGTTATGCTAATGTATAATATTATAGAATTGATAATTTATGAATATTGATGTAATATATTTTATTTTATTTAAAGTTTGTAATGGTCCTATTACAATTTTTAGATAAATGCAAACTACGACTAGTAAAAAATATTTCCACAAGGAAAATATAAATACTTAGATAAATTATATTTTATATTAAATTTAAAATATTACTTGAGGGCATGTTATTGTATTTTATATTGTATCTTATACAATATCAATTATCAATTATATTTTATAAAAGTGATAGTTTTAAAACGACTCAGGAGCGAAATAATATCTTTGGACTTTCTTACTTTTTGTATGGGTTGAGATTATTGTAAAGCTGATAATACAAAAAATAGTATTTAATAGTGTGTGGTTCAAATTGAATATAAGATCAATTTTAAATCAAACCAACTTAATATTTTTATTCGATTTAGATTAATTTGGCAGTTTAAATTTTTTCTATGAATATAAAGTTGATAAATGAAAAAAATAAATTAATACAATGTAATTTAATATTTTTAATAACTAATTGAGTCGTGATCAGTTATAAAGAAATAACTCATACTTATTAAAAAAATTAATGTATGTAACATGCATAATAAATTTTATTTATGTAATACATTTATTTATGTAATAAATTTTATTTATGTAATAAATTTTATTGGCTTGATATATAATTTGTTTAATATGGAAAAAATAAAAATATAAAGTACATTTAATACATTTCAAACCACATTATGCAAACTCCATTATTTATTAGGAAAATATTATGATAATTATGATTATACTAAAAAAAAAAATATTACATAATTTGTCTAGAAAGGAGAGATCACGTGTAACAATATTATGAACATCCAATAACATAGACAACCTATCATTAAAAGAACTTGTGGCCACTGTCAAAGTTCTTAAGCTAAAGCTTCAATAAAATGATGAACTAAAGAAAGAAAAGACCATAGTCTTTAATGCACAACAACAAAGGAGAAACACTTTCATAAAAGCATTTAAGTAGAAGAGTCATCAAAGATTATGAGTCAAATAATGAACAAAATTGTTATTCATATCCACAATATCACTAATACAAATAATATAGTTTTTTTTATCAATTTAGAAGATTTATTACATGGGTTTCATCACCGACGTAAATGTTACCAATGTATAAAATTAATTACATTTTTTTACACCAGTTCTATAACCGATATAATGATCCTGTTTGTTTCATTTATTGACATCTGCAAGACATATTACATTAGTTCTTGTTTGAAACCGATGTAATATGTCTTTTTTTACATGAGTTAAAATTTTAATCGATGTAATATTTAACATTTTTTTATTTTTTATTTATTTTCTCAACCTATAATTTTAAAAACATACTAGATATGAATAACAATAACAAGTCACAAGAAAAATTATCAATAAAAATATAATATCAATAAAAATAAATTTTAATTCATCTAAAATATATATGTTCAATAAAGCAAAAATATTATAAAAATCAAATACAAATTCTCTCGATCTAAACTTTCTAAATACTTAATATATTTATCTTAATCTAAATAGTATTTTTAAAATTGAAACACAATAAAAACTAATCTTAAGAACTAACGTATTTAAAATTAAATTACAAATATTTAAACATATACATTAGCATCAAAATTATTAGTTATTAATATAACATAAATAATAAGAGTAAAAAAGAGGGTAAAATACTTACCCAAAATTGAAGCAATCCAAATGCAAATCAGTGGACATAACAAAAAATAAGGTATCAACTCAACTCGTTGTAGACACCAAAGCACATGTCCAAGCGATAGTGGAACTAAACCCAACAATACAATAGAACACCAAAGATCTTTGCGATCCAAAAAAACAAACACATAACCTGAAAAACGAGGCAATAAAGAGAGTAATCAGCAGAGACAAAACAAAGAAATGCAAGGCCCCCCCATCATTTTAAAAAACCAAACCCAACAAACGAAAAAATACAACACGACAACATAGACTATAGCGCGACGCATTGAGAGAGAACACTAGAAGAAGAAGACTAAACCCCAACCAACAGTAACAAAACTCTCGCATTGCCCACCATCACAACCAACGTCACTGGTGCTTCAAAGAACCCAACACCAAAAATGAAAATGAAAAATGCGACAACTGTGAATTGTACACGATGCAACAAGGGAGAAGAAGCGATGAATGTCTTGCACTACCCACTATTGCGGTCAACGTCACTAGAGATCCAAAGAACCAAACCAAAAATGGAAATGCAAAAAATCATGAGTATGCGATGCAATGAGGGAGAAGAGAAAGCAAACGAGCGCGTGAGAGGAAAGTGGACGTCAAAATGATGTGATATGTTCTTATTACATCGGATGTGAGTACAATTGGTGTAATATCTATGGCAGAAATTGCAAAAATGTCACAGCTTAAGGTGTAATGATGTGATTTTGAATATATTACATTGGTTGTGAGTACAATCGATGTAATATCTATGCCAAAAAATTGCAAAAAATGTCACCGCGTGATGCTTTACATTGGTTTTCCTTTAACCAAATTAATAACTTATTGTAATATCTGTATTTCACACTAGTGTATGTGGAAAAGAAAGGAAGGGTTTAGAGAAAAGAAGATTCAAAATCAACCCAAGGATTAGAAAGATAGCATATATACAAATCATGTTTCATTATAAGTGTAAGAAGTCCTACCACTTCAAATCATAGTGTTATGAGCAAGAATACAAGGATAAATGACCCAAATATTTCAAGAAAGACTCTTAAAAGGGTCTAATGTTTACATGGGAATGCCTCGATCTAACTAACTCAAAGGACAACAAAGAAGAAGAACATCTCATTTTATGTTTTATGGTAGACCCAATATTAGGTTACTCATTAGATAACTCAAAAAGATTAGATAAATTTCAATGACTTTCACTATATTGTAAAAATATTAATGAAATTTTATTCCAATTCTTCTCATGATGAAAACCCATCTAGCCACAACATCCATAAAATAAGGAGGATGAAGACCTAGAGCTTTGTTCAAGGACTTACTAGCATATATGAGCCTAATTAGGTTTTTGTCTATCTTTTTGTAAGCCCAATGAAGAGGACAACTCTAGGAAGAAGGTTTGTACAAAGTATCTTAGAGAGACCTACATACCATAAAAGAATACTAGAGTCTTGGTCAGAGACTACAATGAAGACTAGAACTCAATTGGGTTCAATAGGGACAAGTCATCATCATTTTTTTTAGTCAGGCTCTAGTTTAACATAAATAAATATATGTTTATAGTAGAATAGGATTTATTTGATTTGTAATTTTTAAATAAATTGGGCCATGTATTTAGGTCAGGTAAAGTTTGATTTTTGGTCTTGTATTTTAACATAGGATAAATTAGGGTTAGGGTTATGGTTCTAAACCTACCCAGGGTTTCAATTAGGCTTCCATTGTCCCAAAGGAAACCCTAGGTTGGTCTTGGAACACAAGCTTGCGCACCAAGAGGGTTGAACACAAGAGAAGATGCATGCTACACATGTGAGAAGGCATGGAAAGTGTGACTAGCCACATGTCACTCTCTCTTTGGCTCTTCTAAATATAGGGTTTTTTTTTTAATTTTGGATCTTTTGGGAAGACCATAACATTGTAAATAAATTGTCTCAATTCATGTAAAATTCAGCTTGAATGATTGTTGTGCTACCCAATTTTGTCTACAAATCGTTCTTAAGTTATCTCTAGGGTAGTCTTCTTTGCAACTAATCCTAGACTTTTTCCTAGTGAGTTGACCTCAAATCTCACTCTCCTAAATCGATTTCTCCACTTCAAATACAGATTTATATTCCTCCAGATCTAGCAAGCTTCTGCAACTCTATTAAAAAATTCAAAACAAAACAATGCTAGAAGAAGATGATGCTATCATTTTGTATCTAGAGCCATGGTTATGTTGAGATAAGTAGTTCCTCCTCTTCTTCTTTTTTTCATGACTTCCATATTGTCTTCACTATTTTTTATTTGTCTTGAACATGTTTCAAGTTGATTTCACCGTTTGAATTGTAGTACATGTCCATTTGTTCAATTCAAAACAATCACTACCAAAAAAAATCACTTTTAGCGACCCCCAAATTCGGTCGCTAAAAGCACTATAATCGGTCAGTAATTATATCTGCGACCGAAACAGTCACCAAATAAAGATGGAAGCGAAAACCCTGGTCGCAAAGCCGTTTGCGACCGAATTATAAAGTGGTCGCTAATTTGCAACCGACATTTTGGTGGCTAAATCGGTCGCAGGAAATTTGGTCACCAAAATTTAGAAACTAAATTAGCAACCAAAAATTCGGTTGCCAAATTTGTCGCAGATAAATTTAGTCACCAAAATTCGAAAACCAAATTAGCAACCGAAATTTCGGTGACT